>VOFB01000215.1_pt1 | contig 20394 bp, 27 predicted proteins | sample 5384141 | NCBI WGS metagenome assembly VOFB01 (sample SAMN12384721, study PRJNA508395) | human gut metagenome | isolation source: healthy gut A | host: Homo sapiens | reverse complement strand
AATGTTTTGACGAGGTGTTATTGATTAAAAGAAAAGCTGGGATATTTGCGTGATCTGCCGCTTGGGTTCTACTTCTTGCTCTGGATAGGCTCTGAAAGGAAGGTAACGCATCCGCGCACGGGTGCAGCTATTGTTCGGTCCGAACAGGCCATCACCAATGCCGTTGGTCACGCCGTTCTCCACAGCCCAGTCCACCGCGTTTGCATAGTAGCTGTCGGCGAGCATCGCTGAACTCTGCCTTGCTATCGACCAGCTTACCAATGGCACGGAACAGGAAAGTCACGCTCTGGGCACGGGTGCAGGTGGCGTCAGGACTGAATTTGTCATCGCCCGTTCCTGTGGTGATACCGTTTCTACCGCCCATGCAACCGCCTTTGCATAATAGGCATCCGTGGACAACATCAGTCAAACTGCTCATAGCATTAATTCACCACGGTTTTGGAGACCGGGCAGCGCGCCACAGAAGGTGACGATCTGTGCGCGGGTGCAAAACTGGTTCGGCCCAAAGAGGCCGTTGCCGATATCCGCCGGTGATGCCCTTTTCCTGCGCCCACTTCACGGCCTCGTAGTAATAGGTTGCTGGTGGACACATCGCTGAACGGGCTTGTCTCAACTTCCTTGACAAAAAGGTGGCGTTGATCTTGACCTGCCCGCGGGCATAGTGAAGGTGTACTTGCCGTTGCCCTTGTCGGTCAACTTCAATTCATTGCCGTTCTTGTCGGTAACGGTGAGGGTCATCCAGTTTGAAACCATCGTCCGGGTTTGACGGTGATTGTCACGGTATCACCACGCTCGGCGTAGCGGCGGTTTGCTGTCACTGTGCCGTTCCGGATGTCCTCGCCCACCTCGATGGCGTAAGTCGGGTCGCTATCGTCGCCACCGGAGCTTTTCCGAACCAGAGCATTGATAGCGTCCTCAATGGCCTGCGCCATAGCGTCTACTTCCACCTGCCTGCCTTGTCACTCTTGCTTCTGTCAACAGCTTTTGCCAATCGCCGTTTCTACATCGGCATGGTTCGAGTAAAGGCTACTGTCAATTGCTTTTGCAGCAGCGATGGCCGCCTCGACATCTGAGTAGCCCTCTCAGCAATATGCCACATCCCTACCGAACTTAATGCGGCATGACCGATACCACAGTCAAATCATTTAATGCCTACTACCTGCATTCCAGTCTGAAGGCCAGTGAGAACATCGTCAGGGTTAAAGTCGTTGGTAGCGGTTCCGTTGAGTTGTCGCTTTTTCATTAGAACATTTGAAAGCATATCTTTCATTTCATCCTGCAGGCCAGTTTACAATTCTTTTGTTTTAATATCTATGACATACCCCAAAATAGCAAGTGTTTTGGCCGTCGTTGCCGATTCCCTTCGTAGCGACAAGACAGTTGACCATGCTCACACCTTTGCCAAAGCCAATAATACCGCCAACAGGAGCCTGAATGGAGTTTACAACGATTTCTCCACCAAAGAGGCCAACAGTCGCTTATTGTCATTGCCACTCCCCTATACGAGGCTCCGACAAAGCCACCCATAAATCCCGCCGCAATCCATAGGCTCTAACCCGCCTTCCGTTCTGCATATAAATCCGCCGTCATAGTTACCCCATGGGCAGCGGTAGAATAACACTGGCTGATACTGTTGTTCGCATTTAAAAATCCTGCACCGATACCACCTATGTATTTTTCATATAAGAGCCTCCCGGTAATAGAACCAGTAGTATAACAATTGTTTATAGTGGAATCGGTCATCCAGTCCACCAAAATGCACCTTTTCCGTAAGTGGCGCTATCATTCATCGGTATCACGATATCCACATTTTCAATGCCGAGATTTTTTACTGTTGCATTGTAGATAGCACTATCGAAGCAAACCATTTCTATACAAGGATATTGTTATTGTGTTTGTTTTCAGATTTTAGGCCCTCATGAGAATACAGGTTATAAATCCATGGCTTTGTCCGTCAAAAAACCCTGAAATGATCCCCACATCCGTATTTGCTCCGTCACCGATAGAGATCCATTCATGCCCGCCTAAATCAAGTCATTCTCAAGATAAATGGTTTTTGTCCTTAAAATTTGCCATATCATCATTGATAAGCTTTGCCAAACCTGCCAACTGTTCAGCGGTGGTGATATGGTACTCAGACTCCGTCTCATGGACGTACCAACTTGTGTCTGCTTTGTCACCCCAAGTTTCCGCGTCTTGCGTTTTCCTGTGGCTCTTGCGGCTCCGTTGGCCTCCTGCGTATTCTCTGCCGCCAGGCTGCCGTTTGGCAGCAGTGTAAAGCACAGCGCCAGAATAAGAAGCAAACTTCCGATGCGTTTTTCATGGTGTATCCTCCTTGTATGATGGTCAAAATTTTCTTCATGCCCGCCTGACCGCAGCGGGCAAAGTCCACAGGTCACAGAGCGGTATCATCCGTGGGTACCCACGGGATGAGGGGCGCACCCCTCATCCCGTGGTTTTCGGATGATGGCGCGCCCTCATCATAAGTTTTTCGCTTCATACTAATTCATAATATTATATCCGCATTTTTGCAAAATGTAAATCGTTCTAAAAGCATGAGGATGGAATAAAATTTTGAATATGTTACTCGCCTTCATGTTTTACAACATTCAGCCATTTCTTTTTCCATGTATTAGGGGTGGATCAGCAGGGTTGGCTTCCCCAACGCAAGGGCATAGGCCATTCATAGGTGCCGTTTTTGCGCTGATTTTCTCCGGTCTTGAGGACACGCCCATTCCTATCTTTGCGCTTTCCGCCAAATCGCACACTCCTTTCTGGAAAAGCGCTCCAATATGTATGATAGAATTATCATAACACATTGGAGCGCCTAACAGCTTTCGGTATATACGTCAAGTATTCGCATTGCAGCAATGTTCCACGCCAATTCCCTGCCGTGCAGAGTAAAAAGCTCCCGCCGAGGATGATCTCAGCGGGAGCTTTTTATTGGATTGCCGATTCGCCTTACTTCCCCTGATAGGCTCTGAAAAGGAAAGTAACGATTTGTGCGCGGGTGCAGCTATTGTCCGGCCCGAACAGGCCATTGCCGATGCCGTTTGTCACGCCGTTCTCCACGGCCCATGCCACAGCGTTTGCATAGTAGCTATCGGTAAGAACATCGCTGAACTCTGCCTTGCTATCGACCAGCTTACCAATGGCACGGAACAGGAAAGTCACGCTCTGGGCACGGGTGCAGGTGGCGTCAGGACTGAATTTGCCATCGCCCGTTCCTGTGGTGATACCGTTTTCTACCGCCCATGCAACCGCCTTTGCATAATAGGCATCAGTGGACACATCGGCGAAACTGCTCATAGCCTTGGGTTCGGGAGAACCGGCGGCGCGCCACAGGAAGGTCACGGCCTGGGCGCGGGTGCAAGGCTGGTTCGGCCCAAAGAGGCCGTTGCCAATACCGCCGGTGATTCCCTTTTTGTCGCCCACTTCACAGCCTCATAGTAATAGGCGTCGGTGGGAACGTCCGCGAAGTCCAGCGTCTCGATCTCAGCGAATTCCGCGGAAACCGTCACCTTGGAGGCGGGCATGGTAAAGGTAAACCATTGCCCTTGTCGCCCTTATCCTTCACCTCATCTGCCCTTGCCGCTGGCGTCCTTCACGGTCAGGGTGTCCAGCTCATGGCCGCTGTTAGGCTTGACGGTGATGGTCACGGTATCGCCCTTGGAGGCGTTCTTGGGGCTGACGGTCACATCGCCGTGCTTGACAGAGGGCGCGGAGACGTCATAGCGTCTGGAGGAAGAGCTGGAACCGCCGCCGGAGCTGGGCGCAGAGTAGCTGACCGTCCAGACACCGTTCGCGGTGCTGCTCACATAGTAATTGCTTGCCAGAGCGCCGGAGGGGGTCGGTCAGATACACGCCGGAGGTCAAACCGGATTTTGCAAGAACCGTGTAGGTATAAGCGCCCTCGCTGCCAGCGCGCTTGACGATGTAGTCTGTCCGTTGTTCTTGACCTTCGTGCTCGGATCAAAGCTGAACGTGCCGCCGGTGATGGAGATGGTCTCGCTGCCCGGGCCGCCGCCCTTCTGAATTTCGCCATTGAAAGAGCCATTTTTGATATTGATAACAGCTGTTGTGTCAGTTGTAGCATCAGCGCGAACAACACCGGTAAATGTACCGTTCTCAATGTTGATCGTACCGCCGGAGTTGTAAACATAGGCAGCATACGGGCGGTATAGGTGCCGCTCTTTACAGTGGCGGTGCCGCCATACTGAACAGCCACCGCACAATTCAAGTACGTGCCATCTCCAGTTCTGATATCCGTAACTTTGATCTCGCAATTTTCCAATGTTGCATTGCGTCCAACCTGCACGCAGCCGCCGTATTTTGCGGTCAGCTTCATGTCGGTGAACGATGCGGTCTTGGTTTCAAACGCAGCGCCTAAGAACGCATTAATACCAGTGATATTATAGGTACCACCAGAGACAACGACCTCACCGCAGCTGGAAGCCTTCACAACGCGCTCGTCCGTCTCGGCGCTGACATTGTTCAGGACCAACTTGCTCTCACTGCCCACCGTAAACAATGCAGTGTAGTGGTAGCTGTCGCTTGCGCAGGTGCTTCCGGTGTAAGATCCACCGTTAACAGTTACCGTAGAACCAGCAGAACCTTCGCGAAGGTCAACAAATCCCCAGACTTTGTCTTCCATTCGGTATTATGCGTGTCTCCCATCTTCATGCCGCTTCCTGCGGTCATGCCGTTGATGGTCAAATTTACCTTTTTCAGCAGTGACCCAAATCGCGCTGTTTTTTACGGTAGCTGTTGATGCCGTCGCAGCAGTCAGTACATGACCGTTCAGATCAAGCGTCATGCTCTTCATGACTTCAATCGGCTTGGTAACGGTCACGTCCTTCAGCAGCTTGATGGTGTCGCCGTCCTTGGCGGCGGTGATAGCGTCGGGGAGGGTGGAGTACTCCTTTGACCCGATCATAGCGACCGTATCCTCGGCCGGCTTCATCCAATGACCCTTCGAAACCTCCGCAAGCACTTCGTTGGCGTTCTTGTTAACAATATCGCCATTGCGTAAGCAGTACCGGCGGCAACGACCTTGTTGTCAATGATCACAAGACCGGCTGTGCCGACCTCTTTACGGCCGAAGATGCTGTCTTCGGGCTTTTGGGTGCTTGCATTTTCCTGCGTCAAGATATTCTGGCTTGCGGAAGTAGCAGCGTCAACGGTGACCTGACCGACATTCGCCGTGCCGAACAGATCGCCGACGCGCCAGCTCTTTCCCGTCTCAGTGCACTTCAGAGTGCTGTCCTTTACAGTGCAGCCCGTGATGGTGTGGTAGGTGGCGGGATTCGCACCGGCGTGACCGATCAGGCCGCCGACAGAGCCATTCGCCTCGATCGTCGCATTCTCGACGGAGCAGTTTGTAAGCGTGACCTTGGTATCGACCGGGCCGTCGTTCGGGTTGTTATAGCCGGATGTCCAGCCGATCAGACCGCCGACGCGCGCGCCGCCGGTGCTGACAATTTTGCTGTTCTTCAGATGGCAGTTATCCAGTTCGATTCGAGTCATGGAATCCACGCAGTTGATAAATGCGCCGATTCCCTGAGTATTCGTTGTGTCGTTGATATCCGCACCAGCAATGGTCAGATCCTTGATCACAATGCCGGATTTGCCCGCAAAGCCGCCCGCAAACAAGGGGGCGCTCAGGCCGGTGATGGTCTTGCCGTTGCCGTTCAGGGTGATGACGCCCTGACCATGGTATCCATCCACACTCACCGGCGTCCAGCTCTTACCGGTCATATTGATGTCGTCCAGCAGCTCGATCACGGTGTCGCCGGTTTTGTCTGTGGCCGCAAAGGCGTCGGCGAGGGTGGGATACTCGGTATCGCCGATTTTGGCAACATACGACATTTTAACCTCGCCTGTGGTCGCGTCAAAATTTGCACCAGGCGCAAGGTAGTCATTGTTGATTTCTTCTGGGAACGTACCGGCTGTGATGTTGAACTCGTTCTTGGCGGCTTCGGCATCCTTTGGGCTGTAATATTAAAGTCACCGCTGATGCCGGTGCCGTTGGCCTCGATGGTAACTTTCTGGTCGGCTGACGAGCCTTCAATGTCCTTCTGAAGCAGACCCTTGGTGCAATTCGTGGCGCCAACCGTGTCCAACGTTACATTAGCCGCCTTGGAAACCACAATCGCGGCTTTTTCCGTCATTCCGTCAAAGGTGTCCGTGACCGTTCAATAGGCGGAACATTTTGAATCCCCTCGTTGTAGGTCTTTGATACCGCGTGTACCGGTGAAGGTGCTGCCCTTCACTTTTGTCTTGCCGCCGTAGTTCCAAAGATTAGAACTTACCAGGTATCATTGGTGAACTGGCATCTGTCAAACACCGTCTTGCCGTACTGGTTGTTGCACACGCCGTTCGGGGAAGGTGCAGTTCGTGTAGGTCACGGTGTTTTCCGCCGCGCCGGTGTTGCGGAGCCAGCAGGTGAAGTAATTGGTGCTGTGACCGTAGTCACCACCATAAGTTGGATTAGGTTTGCTCAGCTTCAGGCTTTCAAAGCTGACATTGATGTCATAGCTCTGGTCAGCCAAGATTGCAAGACCGCCGGTGATGCAGATTTCCGCATCGTCGTTTATGCCAACGAACGCGACCTTGGAGAGGTCGGCCAGACCAGCTTTTGCGACCTGCACCCAGCCGGTATCAGTCACATCAACCTTACCACTGATCTCATAGGTGATGACGCCGTTTTCGTCAGGCGCCGCCGCATTGACGGCGTCGCTAAACGAACTATAGGTCTCCCCCCTACCTTGATCGGTCCAGCGCCTGTCGCCTCTCCGCCAGGGCTGCCGTCGGTAAGAGCGACAGCGCCATCGCGAGGCATAGTAAAATGGATAGCAGCTTATGTTTCATAATGATCCTCCTACAGTATATGTTTTCTGCGGCTCCCCGCAGTTTGGGCACTTATTTTTACCGGCTCCGCCGGAGGTTCACTTAAAATCGCTGTGCATCGGTCCAATGGCCGGCCCGCGCAGATTGGACAGCCGCAGCGCTGCTTTCCCGTGCGGCTGCTGACGACCGCCCGCCACGCATGGCCGTTTTCACACAGCCACCAGACCCTCCGGCTGCTGCCGGGCGTCACCTGTTGCGGCGTGAGGCTGCCGTTAAGGGTCGGATGCCACTGCGATGCGATCACCGGCTCCTTGGTCTCCAGATCATTAAATCCCGGTAGGACCTTGCGGTTGGTGCAATACGGGCAATCGCTTCCCCTGTTCACACGGTGGGCGATGACCGCACAGAAGGAATGCCCCTTGTCACAGAGCCACCACACGCGGCGATTGAATATGCGCTCACCGCCTCCGGCGTCAGCGCACCGTTCTTTTTCCGATCCCACTGTTCAGCAAGCTGCGGATGCAGCGAAGCGAGATCATTGAATCCGGACAGGACCTTTTGTCCCGCGCAGAACGGACAGCCTGCGTTTGATGTGACGTGGCTGGCAACGCTCGCCTGCCAGCTATGTCCTTTCGGACACCTCCACCAGACCTTCTGGTGTGCTCCCGGCATGACCTGCATCGGCAGCAGCGGGGAATTCTTCTCTGTGTCCCAGTCCGAAAGCAGATCAGGGAATTTTGCCGCCAGAGAGTTTTCCTCCGGCAGAACAGTGCGGCCAGCGCAGACGGGACAGCCCGTTCCCCGCGCGCGGATTCTGACTTCGGAACGGTAGGAATGGCCTTGGGGGCATCGCCACCATACCTTTTGATGGCTTCCGTAGGTCACATCATTCGGCGTGAGCGGCGCATTGCGTTCATCGTCCCATTGTGCCAGCAGGTGAGTTTGTTCATGCCCGGCGCAGAAATCGTACAGAGACGGATGAATCGCTGCTCACCTCCCGCAGAATACTTGTCCGCCTGCAATACAGGCGGAAGGGTCTTTTAACGCTGATTGTGTATCCGGCACAGTGGATAAAAAAGTACAGGTTGCCGACCACAGCGACATACACAAAATCTACACTTTTTAACCATTAGCTGTTATCCTATTGAAATTTCAATTAGATAACAGCTATAAAGTTACTAAAAATCGTACTTTTTTATCCAGCCCTTTTTACTTTCTGCGTTTTCTTAACGATTTCTTTACACCCGTCATCCTGAGCCCAGAGCAAAAAGCTCCGGTGGGTGACGCCCAGCAGTTTTCCTGCCGCCCGTGCGGACAGCTCGCCGCGCTCCCAACGCGCTTTGACTTCGCCGAATCCTTCCGGCAGCGCCTTGCGGGGTCTGCCGAATTTCACGCCGCGCGCCTTTGCTGCGGCGATCCCTTCCGCCTGCCGCTGGTGAATGAACTCGCGCTCTGTCTGCGCCACATAGGATAGCAGCTGCAGCACGATGTCCGCGATCAGCGTTCCGGTGAGATCCCGGTTCCGCCGTGTGTCAAGCAGAGGCATATCCAGCACAACGATTGCCGCACACTTTTCCTTTGTGATGATGCGCCATTGCTCCAGGATCTCTTCATAGTTTCTTCCGAGACGGTCGATGCTCTTGATCACAAGTGTGTCGCCGTCTTTTAGTTTGCGCAGCAGCCGCTGGTAGCTGCGGCGGTCAAAATCCTTGCCGGACTGCTTGTCCACAAAAATCGCCCGGTCCGTTAACCCGAATTCCCGCAGGGCGATGAGCTGACGCAGTTCATTCTGCTCCTTGGTAGAAACTCTTGCATAACCGTATTCCATGTGCTGACCTCCCAATTTATCGGTGGATAAATTGTAAGCCAGGTGCCGGCCACATGGGCAATATAGTGTTATATCACTATATTAACACATATTTTTCGATTAGTGAAGTATCACTAATAACCTTTTCTCAAATAATTTACCATAGTGATAAATCGTCATGGAGGTTTACACTATGGATACTCGGGAAACTGTTGCACTTCGCATCCGCCAACTTTGCGCAGAACGAAAAATTACGCCGAACGGGTTAGCAAATCTATCTGCTGTTCCTCAGGCAACCATCAAGAGTATCCTTAATGATGAAAGCAAAAATCCGGGCGTCGTGACGATTAAGAAGCTTTGTGATGGTCTTGAGATCACCCTCGGTGAGTTCTTCTCCACACCTGAATTTCGATATGCTGGAACAGGAAATCAAATGAAGCCTCTTTCTCAGCCTCTACCGACAGCGCTCCTCCATTTTTTCGCGTAGAGTACACGCATAGTGCGTGAACTCTACGCTCTATAAGGGGTATTCTCTCTTTTTCGCGGAAAATCTTTCATCCGCTGCTGCGTTTGACGGTTACACATTGCCGCCGCGCCGTTTCTCATTTGAATGGAGTACTGCTACATGAAAAATGAATCCCAATATGGTCTGCTGCTATTACAGCGGTATCTGTATGAGCATACGGATGACCAGCATCCGGCCTCTGTGGCGGATATTCTTGCCTTCTGGCAGGAGCATGGCATTCAGGCGGGGCGCAAGAGCGTATATTCCGCTATTGAAGTCTTGCAAAGCAGCGGTATGGACATCGTCTGCGTCAAAAGCACCCAGAATCGATATTTCGTGGGGAGAGGCTGTTTGAACGGCCGGAACTGAAGCTGCTGGTGGACGCGGTAGAATCCTCCCGCTTTATTACGGCTAAAAAGAGCGAGCGGCTTCTTGAAAAGTTGGGTAAGCTCACCAGTGAATCTCATGCCCGCCAGTTGGATCGGCATATTTATATGGAAGGTACCGCCAAACCGGAGAATGAGTGCATCTATTACAGCGTGGATGAGATCCATAACGCCATTCAGGAAAAAACGGCAGATCACCTTTCAGTATTACGAATACACCCCGCAGAAAGAAAAGATACTCAAGCATAACGGTTACCGCTATCAGTTCAGCCCGTATGCCCTTATCTGGAGCCGAGATTGCTACTATGCCGTAGGCTGGTCGGAAAAGCACGGAAAGATTGCACAATTTCGAGTGGACCGCATGACGGCAGTCGAACCGCTGGAACAGACGGCAGTCCAGACACCGGACTTTGATCCGGCGGAGTATGTCCGCAAGGTGTTTGGGATGTACCCGGACAACCTCTGTACCGTAGAGCTGCTGTGCGATAATGAGGTCATGCGCAGCGTCATCGACCGCTTCGGTGAAATGTGCAGACGGAAACTGTAGATGAACAGCATTTCCGTGCCACAGTCGAGGTCGCGCCAAGCCCTCCGTTCTTCAGTTGGGTCTTTACCTTTAGCGGTAAGATTCGCATCGTCAGCCCAGCAGCAGTGCTGGAGGAAATGCGGGATATGGCAGCGTGGCTGAAATAATTTCAGGATGGTGTTCCTGCGGGGAACACCATCTTTTCACCTCTTGCCAATCGAACGAATGTTTGCTATACTGAGGCTACAGTGTTTCCAGAGAAGAGAACACGGATAGGAGGTGAATTACTTGGAACAGACATTCGGCAGCTTCGTTCGAGAGAAACGGCAATCTATCGGATTGTCCCTGCGCACACTGGCGGCAAAGCTGGACTTGTCGCCAGTCTATCTGAGCAACATTGAGAACGACCGCAGACCGGCGCCGACGCGCGCATATTTGGAACGGTTGGAGCAGGAACTGCATCTGAGCAAGGTGGAAACCGAGCAGATGCTGGATCTTGCCGCCAAGTCCCAGAATAACCGGGTATCCGCAGACCTGCCGGACTACATCATGAATCGGGAGATCGTCCGGGCCGCGCTCCGCACGGCAAAGGAGGCAGACGCCACAGACCAGGAGTGGCAGGAATTTATCGACCGGATTACCCAGCGCGCAAAGAAATCCAAAGAGGGCGGTGAAATAGACGCATGAAAAAAGCATATTACCGCGAACAGGCGCTGGAGCGGATCGCCCGCGATGTGATCACCGCCTATGACCCCAGACTTTATTACGGTTCCCCCGCAGCCATTCCCATTGAGGACATCATCGAGGCACAGGGGCTGGTGCTGGAGTATCAATATCTGCGGAATAATGGGCGGGTTTTGGGCGAGACAATCTTTGACGACGGTCTCACAGCGATCTATGACCGGGAAAACCACCGCTATGACCTTCTTCCCGTCAAGGGCGGCACCATCCTCATCGACTGCTCTCTGCGAAGAGGAAGCATCTACCGGGCGGCTGCGCTTTACCTGCGCCCATGAGCTGGGGCACTGGCTGCTCCATAAGAAACAGTTCAGCGGGACCGGCGAAAACGCGGCGCTCCGTTCCGGCGATGAGAGCGACAACACATTGGAAGTGCAGGCGAACCTGCTGGGCTCTATCCTTCTGCTGCCGCTGCCGCAGGTCAAGCGCTGTTTCTATCAGCTGCGCTCCGACGGACGAACCAACAGCTGGTGACGGATATGGCAGGTATCTTTCAGGTATCCAAACAGGCCATGCGCATTCGGTTGGAGAACCACAACCTGCTGTAAAAATTTTTCATGTACTGTTCTCAAAAAAGAGAACAGAGAAAGAGAGGCGCTATGTCAAAAACCAATTCCCTGCGCTGTCCGCTGTGCGGCAAGGGCCGTATCGCGGATATCCCCAGTGGTGCGGAGCAGTCTCAGTACAGGCTGTTTGCTCTGCACAGAGCGGAACACCCCTGACCTGATCGCCAAATGCCCCAAGTGCGGCGAACAGATCGGCATCACGGTGCTGACACCGGATGCTCACCCCTGATCCACACGCCCATCCCCTTTATGGGATATGTTCAGGCATAAATTAAAAATCAATTGATATGACTTCGTCAAGCGCACCAGCCACCCATCATCGAATATGGGGAACATTGAGTTAGGAGCCTTACAAGTAGCTTTTCAGCTATGTGTAAGGCTCTTTTTTTGCGCCTTTCTTTGGCTGAAAAGCGGAAAGGCACACAATGCGCAGACGCTGGCAGCCCTATATCGCTAAATATCCGTGACCCCATCTCAGACATTTCAAAAAAATCTGAGATTGGAGTCATGAATCATGAAAAAATGGCAGGAAGAACGCAACTATCGGCGCGTTCGAAACGAAGGTGGCGAAGTCATCGCCAATATCATCACTGTAGACGGTATGGACGTAGAGGTGCCGGAGGATGTCTACCTCGCCTATGCGCAGGCAGACCGCAGGGAGCGATACATCACAGAGGAACAGTCCTCCGGAAAAACTGCTCTCTGGAGCAGATGGAGGAAGATGCGCTTTTGCCGGACTATGTCGGAGCAGAAACGGCCCCAGCGCCGAAACTGAGGCACTGGAGCGTGAGGAACTTCGGAATCTGGCAGAACAGAAGCAGATCCTTTTGCTGGCGCTGCTGTCACTAAAGGATATCGACCGGGAACTCATCAACGCCCTGTTCTTCGACGACGGCGTCTACGCGGGAATACGCTCAAAGAATGGGCGTCAGCCAGCGGGCGGTCATCAAGCGGAGAGACCGCATCCTGCGGATCTCAAAAAGTTTTTTGAAAATTCCTCGAAATAAGGGTATTCACCGAACGCAATTTTCGGGACAGTGAGGGGCTCCGAATCGCCCCTCGCTGTTCCTTGAAAATTGCATACCAGCAATACGGATAACCACCCGGACAGAAGAGCGATCCGCGCAGTGTGCGCCACGACCCGTGGGAAGCCTTGCAGCTTCCTGCGGCGAGCGATTTTACCTGCGCAGGGGCGGCGTTGGCAGCGCCGCCTGCAGAGACGCTGTCCGGGCAGATAATGAGACACAATGCACTGGCCAGCATGAAGAGGCTGGGCTGCTCCGGGATTGAAAGCAGTAGAGATCCCGGAAATACGCCCGTGAAGGTCTTGCCGGACCTTGTCCGTATTGTTCCCTTTTCACACCGGGGCGCGCGCTGCAAATACGGTGGAAACGAAAACAAAGCATGATAGGAAAAGAGGTAATTATCGGATGAATACCAATGACAACAGGCTGAAAGCCCATAAACTGATCGACCATATTTTTCAGGACCTTCTTCCCGCCCACGGTATGGCACAGCGCCCGGAGCAGATCCAATTGAGCCACCGGATGCTGGACGCCATGCAGGACGGAGGATCGCCCTGTGCGATGCCGGGACGGGCATCGGCAAGACCTACGCCTATCTGGCGGCTGCCACGGCAGCGTTCGTCTGCTTTCCCGACAGGGCAGATCGCCCGCCCCATCATCATTTCCACTTCCAGTATCGCGCTGCAAAACGCGGTGCTGATGGAGTATCTGCCGCTGCTGTCCTGCGTCCTAATGGCGGACGGGATTCTTACTAAGCCACTGAAAGCGGTCATCCGCAAAGGAAAAGCCATTATGTCTGCGACGAGCGGCTGGACAGGCGGCTGCGTCAGGTATATCTTGGAAAGAAAAAATCCGGAAGCGCTGGCGGCGCCCGGACTCTTAGGGAAACGCTGGACATGGACAGAGTTTCTCATCTCAGCGGCTATGACCGGGAGCGTGTCTGCGTACCGCAGGTCTGCGACTGCAAACAGAGGGACTGCCGCTATCAGCGGTTCCTCAAGACCTGCGACAAAAATCAATTTTTGTTTCAAATCTGCAATCATAACCTGCTGGTGGCAGACGCCATCCACCGCAGCGAAGGAAAACGCCCCATCTTCCCGGAGCACAGCATCATCATCGTGGATGAAGCCCATAAGCTCCCGGAAACCGCACAGCAGATGCTGGGTGTGACGTTGGCGGCCGAAGAGATACGAAACCTTATCCTTCAGCTAAAACAGGAACGGTACTTACTGGCGGCCGAAATGCTGGAGGACAGCACAGGTCCTTTGCTGCGCAAGCTGGCGCAGCCCAGAGAGGAAGCGGAGCCGGTGGAAGCCTGTTTGCGATTGCTGACCGCGCCATCCTGCACACTGCCCATCATCCAGCGGCAGATCGGCAGCCTGCTCTCCCGCTGGGAAGCCGCCAGCTGAATACGGTGCTGGACGCGGTCAAGCTGTTCACCAGTTTCCAGACAGATATGATTTTTACACTGCCGAAGATGTCAGCACAGGCGGCGCCATGCTGTGCGCCGCAGCCGGCGATATCACGCAGCGAATAAAAAGATCCTGTGGCAGCCGGATCAGGCGTTCGTTCTGACCTCCGGCACCATGGCGGTGGGCAGCGATTTCCGCCGTTTCAAAACGCAGGCAGGATTGGAGAAGGGACACCGTGTCATGGAATCCGTTTCTCCATCCCCCTTGACTACCGGAACAACTGCCTGCTCTACCTTCCGCAAATCCCGCCCCGCCAGAGAGTGGAGGATACGGATGTGTACTTTAATGAGCTGACTGCCGAGCTCGTCGGACTCATCAAAGCAGCTTCCGGTCACGCGCTGGTGCTCTTTACCTCCTACGCAGCCATGTCGGCTGTGAAGGAGCGGCTGCGGGAGGAATCACTCCCATTCCCATTGCTGGACGCTGGGCCGCAACGCGCCCCACATCATTGAACAGTTCCGGCACACGCCGGGAGCGGTGCTGCTGGCCACCGGCGCGGCATGGGAGGGATTTGATTTCCCCCGGCGACTGTGTATCTCTGCTGATCATCCCACGCCTGCCTTTCGCCTATCCGGACGCCCGGAAGGAGCGGGAATTGGAAAAGTATCCTTCCCTTCACGCATTCATCCGTGAGGTAGCTGTACCGGAGATGCAGATCAAGCTGCGCCAGGGATTTGGACGGGCCATCCGCACGGAGAGCGATACCTGCGTCATCGCCATTCTGGATGAACGGGCCTGCCGTGGCGCAGATACGCCCAGGCTGTGAGTGAGGCATTGCCGGAAATGCGGAGGACCGGCAGCCTGCGGAAGTGACAAGGTTTCCTGCGGGAGAAAAAGCCGGAGAGCTATTTTGAGGTGGGAAGATGATCGACGCAAAGAAAGAATTGCAGTATCGGCTGGCAGTCAGGATGCTGGAGCATCTGGCGGAAATCGGCCTGCTGAGCGCGGAAGAGCTGGTCTTGCCAAAAGACTGGCCGGAGAAAAATACCCCCGCAGACTGTTTGGGAATAGTGCTGATATTCTGCGGATCGTGTGGTAGCTTGTGTGTTGACAAAAAGATACAGGGAAGTGAAAAACATGGCACAGGTAAAATCATCGCGCCGCAGACGCGGGAAGCGGAACATCTGCGGGTGGCGGCCTACTGCCGGGTCAGTTCGGACTCAAGGATCAGCTGCATTCCTACGCCGCCCAGATCCGCAATTATACGGAAGAGATCGCCCAGCATGACGGCTGGGAGCTGGTGGATGTGTATGCCGACGAAGGGCTCACCGGCACCCGGATGGATAGGCGGGAGGACTTCAACCGGATGATGGCAGACTGTCGAAAGGGCAAGATCGACCGAATTCTGGTGAAGTCCGTATCCCGCTTCGCCCGGAATACCAGAGACTGCCTGTCCGCCCTGCGGGAGTTATCCACCATGGGCGTCAGCGTCCGGTTTGAAAAAGAAAATATCGACACGAAAACGCTCACCACCGAACTGATGGTGAGCGTTTCCGGTTCTCTTTGCCCAGCAAGAATCCATCTCCATCTCCGCCAATCAGAAGATGAGCTATCAGCGGCGGATGGAGCGTGGGGAATTTATCACCTGCACCGCCCCTTACGGATACCGAATCGTAAATAAGAAAGATCTTGAGATCGTCCCAGAGGAAGCCGCCACGGTGCGCTGGATCTTCGACGCATACCTCAAGGGCGCAGCTCGGATGGATCGCGGAGCAGCTGACGGCGAAAGGCATCCCCTCCCAGTCTGGCGCGGAATGCTGGAGAGAAACGGGGGTTCGATACCTGCTGACCAATGAAAAGTACATTGGAGACGCTCTGAGCCAGAAATCCTACAGCTGCGGCTTTCCCTTCGTGCAGAAACGAAATTACGGGGAACGCCTGCAATACTACACGGAGAACTCCCATCCAGCTATCATCGACCGGGACACCTTTGAGCGGGTGCAGGCACTGCTGCAAAAGAAAGCGCAGAAAGAGAAAAAGCGCAGAGAAAAAAGCCCTCTTGCCTTAAAAAAACGTTTGCGGGAACTGCGGGACGGTGTTTCAGCGCCGAAGCAGCCAGAGCGGATATGTGACATGGGTCTGCCGAACCCACGACCGCCACGCCGCGGATTGCCCTGTAGGACGCATCCCGGAAACGGAGATCCATGCCGCCTTCCTGCGGATGTACCACAGGCTCAAAAAGCAACGCGGACATCATTCTGGCCCCGGCCCTCCGGCAGCTGAACACGCTGGACACGATCCTGCGGCAGAATCATCCGCAGGTGCTGGCCATCAACCGGGCCATCGCGGAAGCAACAGAAGAAAGCCATAAGATCAGCACTCTGCGAGCCAATGGCTTGCTGGACGCGGATATCTGCGCCGCCCGTATGAATGCCATCAGCGCCAGACTGGCGCAGCTTCGCGGAGAACGGCGCAGGCTGACAGAGAACGAAGCGATAGACGAAACGATGGACGCGCTCCGCAAGGTGGAGCAGACGCTTCTCAACGGACCGGAACGGCTGGACGGCTTCGATGAAGAGCTGTTCGAACATCTGGTGGAGAAGATCATTGCAGAGTCTCAAACCCGCATCCGCTTCCGGCTTTACGGAGGCTTGGAACTGACAGAACAATGGGAGGTGGCGGCAAGATGATCAACCGCAAGGTGTTATACGGGTATCAGATCCAAAATGGCGCGTTGGAGATCGTGCCGGAGGAACAGCGGACCGTCAGTATGGTCTTTACGCTCTACAACGCCGGGGCTTCCTATCAGGCCATCTCGACGCCTTGAACCGGCAGGGCGTTCCGTATTGCCTGGAAGTGCCGCTCTGGAACAAGCACAAGGTAAAGCGCCTTTTGAAAATCCCCGTTACACCGGTAAGGAGGGATACCCCATACTGGTGGAAGCGGATATTTTCCAAGCGGCGCAGGAAAAGACGGCGGAAAAGAATGCCAGGAAGCAGTCCCACGGAGAGAAGCCTGCCATTGCGCGGTTGACTCCGTACTTCCGCTGCGCCTGCGGCGGGAAGATGACCCGGCTGGGCGGCGGCTGGCAGGACAGCGGCAAGCTGTATCTGAGATGCGAAGGCTGCGGGAATACCGCGGTCATGGACATGGATGCGACGGTAAACGGAATCGTCCGTCAGTTCCGGGACCATGAACAGCCCAGCTGCACCGCCTACACGCCCTCTGCGGAGGTCATGCGGCTGGACAATGCCATCAACCGGGGGCTGGAGCAGCCAGACTCGCCGGAAGCGGTGATGGCGCTGATCCTGCAGGGTGCGGCAGCGCGGTATGCCTGCTGTCCAGAGCCGTCTGCCGAATCTGAGCCGTCAGGGGCGTCTGACAGAGGCGGATTGGAAACGCTTCCCCAGACAGTCTCCCCATATCACCATCTCACAGGATGCCGAAGTAACTCTTATATTTACGGATAAAAAATGCGACAGGAAAGGACGAATGATCCATGGAAGCGACAGCAGCCACCTTAGAGCGGCGGGTGCGGGTGATCCCCGCAACCAGAAAACCGGAAGAACTGCACAGAGACCATGACGGAAAAATGCGCGTAGCGGCCTACTGCCGCGTCTCGACGGACAGCGAAGAGCAGCTCAACAGCTATGAGGCGCAAAAGACCTACTACACCCAGAAGATCCAGGACAGCCCGGATTGGGAGATGGCAGGGATCTATGCCGATGAGGGTATCTCCGGCACCAGCCTGAAAAAACGGACGCAGTTCAACAAGATGATCACTGCCTGCAAGCGGGGACACATCGACCTCATCATCACCAAGTCTCTCTCCCGCTTTGCCAGAAACACGGTGGATTGTCTGGATACGGTGCGGCTCCTGAAAGCAAACGGCATTGGGGTGTACTTCGAGAAGGAAAACATCAACACCCTCACGGAATCCAGCGAATTTCTCATCACCCTGTTCAGCGGCTTCGCCCAGGCGGAATCCGAGTCTCTCAGCAAGAATGTCGCATGGGGAAAGCAGAAGAGCGCGGAGGTAGGAAAGGTCACCTTCCAGTACAAGAAGATGCTGGGATACCGGAAGGGGCGGACGGACAGCCGGAGATCGTACCGGAGGAAGCGGAGATCATCCGCCGCATTTACCACAGGTATCTGGACGGCTGCACCCTGGGACAGATCAAGCGGGAGCTGGACGAGGACGGTGTTCCCACCGCACAGGGTGTAGAGCGCTGGTCTCCCTCCATCATCCACAATATCCTGACCAATGAAAAGTACATTGGAGACGCCCTGCTGCAGAAAACCTATGTGACGGACTGCATCAACAAAAAGGTCAAAAAAGAACCGTGGTGAACGCACGATGTACTATGGGAGAACAGCCATCCGGCCATTGTCTCAAGGGACCTGTTCAATCAGGTGCAGCAGGAGATGACGCGCCGGTCCAGCAAACGGAAGGTGCTGCAAAAGAGCGGAAAACGGAACTTGGGAAATACTCCGGTAAATACGCGCTGACAGAATTGTTGGTGTGCGGCGAGTGTGGCTCCCCCCCTACAAGCGGGTCACATGGGCCAGAAATGGGAAAAAAGCGCATCGTGTGGCGCTGTGTCTCCCGGCTGGAGTTCGGTACAAAATACTGCCAGCACTCTCCGACACTGGATGAAGGCAAGCTGCACAGCGCCATCCTCGCGGCCATGAACGAGTACGCCGCCATCCGGCAGGAGGTCTGCACCGATGTGCTGACCATGGCGGAGGAAGCCAGGCAGGCGTTATCTCAGGCCGGTGCACGGCTGCTGCAGCTGAAGAAGCGCATGGATGCGGTGAGCCAGGAGCAAAGCGATGTGCTGGATCGGCTGCTCGTCAACATGGCCGATACCGAGCTGAATGCCAGAATGAAAGCGCTGACGGATGAGAAGGAATCCCTTAAGGCGCAAATCGCAGACGCGCAGCAGGCAGAGGTCGATCTGAGGAACAGGCTGCCAGACGCCGGCAGATGTGGGACAGTATCATGGAAACGCGCCGCGGGCTACACGGAATTTGACAATGAGCTCGTCCGGCAGGTCATCCAAAAGATCACGGTGGAGGATGCGGAAACCATCCACATCCACTTCCGAGACTCGGATGTGGTGCTGGAACAGGAAGTAGAATGAATAGAAAAGGGAGAAAAGAAATGGCCATTTTATAACCGGCGATTTATTCCGATATCGGAATAAATCGCCTTATCTCGATGTAAGAATTATTCCGATAGATGCTATAAAACAGCGGAAATAGCAAATTGTAGTTGAAAAATATCGGAATAATTTTTTCTCAACACAGCCCGTATAGCTTTTTAATCATATCATCATCAAGCAGATGTTCTTCGATAAAGGTTTCTGTAGAGCGCAGTGGATGATTTTGCCCGGTTGCCTTTTTCTATAGCAGCGCGTTTCATTTCAGTATCAGCATAGGCATAAATTAGGGTGGTTTCGAGATTTGAATGCCCCAGCCATTCCGCAATCAACGGAAGGGGGACACCTTTTCTGTATAAGTTTAGAGCACGGCTATGGCGAAACATATGCGGGTCACTTTCTGGAACCGTAGGCATACAGCCTTAGCTTTTGTGGCGTACTTTTGGATAAAACGTGCAACATTATCATCAGACATGCGCTGTATTTGCCGGTGTATTATAGTATAGAACAACAGAGAATCTGGGTCTGTTGTTTTGTGAAAGCGCTTTATATAACTTTCAAAATGCCGAACTGTTTCCATCATGATTGGAACAGAACGGATCTTTTTTGCCTTTTCCACGAATGATGATATATGGTGTACTTGTGTCAATAACGACATCCTGAAGCCGTAGGTTTAGCAATTCGCTATTCCGGGCACCAGTATCGTAGAGAAGTATCATGTAGAACTGGTCGCGGTGTTCGTTCTTTATCGCCGGATTTGGCTGAAACAGCATAGCCCTCAGTGCATCATCATTAAAGTGCTTGACGATATATTTAGTTTCTTCTTTTCGCCGCACAACTTGTCCCGCAGACAAATAACAGTCGTTATATACCGGCTCTCTTATGCTCGCATACTTCAAAAATGCCCGTATCACTGAAAGATGATGATTCAATGTAGAGGTTTTTGCAGCCGCGTTCCACCTCAAGCCATTGGAGAAAGGCATTGATGGAATCTGGTGTAACACTGGAAAACGAGATATCTTTTTAACGGTTTCTGTAGGTATGAACAAAGAAAGGTTAAAAATGCGTTCAGTGTTTCTTTGTAGGATTTTATTGTATGTGAGCTTGAGGACTTCTGCAACAGGGAGAAACACTGTCAAATATTCCCCAATCAGTTCAAAGAATCGTTTCTCCTTAATCTTCATACTCCGGCACCTCCAAACCACACTCCCAGCCTGTAAGTCCAGACGCCGTCAGATGTTCAGGAACCAGATGAATGTAGTACGCAGTATAATCCAGAGAATCATGTCCCATATATGCGCTGAGATATGGAAGAAGCACAAAATATTCCGCTTTTCCCGGAGCCACTTTGCGATGATTCGTGTTGCATAGTTATGGCGCCAATCATATACCCGAGGACGCCTATCCTTATTGAATGT
>VOFB01001786.1_pt1 | contig 20434 bp, 27 predicted proteins | sample 5384141 | NCBI WGS metagenome assembly VOFB01 (sample SAMN12384721, study PRJNA508395) | human gut metagenome | isolation source: healthy gut A | host: Homo sapiens | reverse complement strand
CAAAGAAAGTACATGGTGTTGCTGGAGGAACAGAGGCTCAGGATGCAGGATTTATCCTATCGCAGGCAAAGCCGGAGAATGCACTGTCGGTGGCCGGAGAGTTGGCGGCAAAAAGCAGATTTTGATATCGTTTTTCATAGATTTGCCGGGGTCTATGGACATATCCGGCGTTTGCAGACCATTTTCAATGTGGATTATGTATTGACCCCATTGCCGCTGACAATTTCGTTATGGACAGCAGTTTTGTCTTTGCCAAAAGTGTTATGAGAAGCAATACCGAAGTGCTTGACAATTATATGGCAACATTAGTTAAACAGGGGTTAGAAAAATTTGATTCAATGACTCGATCTCTGTCGCTATGACAAGGAACTTCATCCCGGTTCCGGCACCTATTTCCGATGTTCACTCCTTCCTGCCGGCAGGACAGCTTAAAGGCAGTTGACTGCGGCGGAACTGGCAAAAGTGAATGAAGAAAATCAGGGGGTAGGCGGCCTGCGAGATTCTGATGCCATCATCAGAACGAGGAGCATCATGAAGGGCGAGGTTCCGCAAGAGAAAACAACAGAAAGGCAGGATACGGAAAAAAGCGAAACTGCCCAAAATCCCAAACCTTGCAATATGCCCAATGTGACAGTAACTTTCGTCAGAAGTATCTGGTGAATACCCCATGCCCGGACGCATCCAGGTATACCGAATCGCAAGCTGTACGACGAGATAAAGAATTATTCTCCATGTGATAGCTCCCGAAGTGCGTATTGCGAGCTATATCAGTAACATCATCGCCGAGCATATAGAACTCAACATCGAGGAAATCACCCGAAATGTATAAAGACCGTTTTTCACCCCTAAAAATCTGGCTTCATGGAAACAACATTTATTTATTTTCAGTAAAGTCCTGTCGGCAACCTACATATTATATAAGGGTATGGATGTTCATTTTCAGTCCGAAAGTTTATAATTTTTGGGATAGTCAGTTTTCGTCATATGCGTATTGCACGTATCCGGTTATGGAAATCACGCAAAAGCGGATGGCGGAAAAGCAAGGAAAGCCCGGTATAGCAAGACTGGACAAGGCTGAAGCGTGGATCGCACAAGCGGAGAAGGATATCCTTAAAGTCGCGCATAAAGAGAAACCGAAACGCAGCCGAATCCACTGGACGAGTAATAATGAAGTTATCGGAAAGACAAAAATAGTCTATCTTGAAGACCCGGACGTGGCGAGAAACTCCCACACGTTCTGAACCTATGAAGAAAAGAGCCTATAGAGGAAGATGAGGATATAGATCCGATGATGTGATAGATGGTTTCTTCGCTGTGTAATTCACAGAATCGAAAACGTGGAACTTATAAAAGTCAAATGACGGTGTGTGTTCCTCGACCCGATTTTCAAGGCATCAGACCTTGAAGAACTGAACAATGTCGCTGATGTACTTATTTTCGGGGACGGATGACGAAAGAAAATCCGAAATGCAGCGAAATCTTGTACCAACCCTCAGGATACAGACCTGTTCGGGAGTTCTTTTGGCAACCGAATTGAGTACTCAAAAGTAATTGAAAAACTGCTCAAAGGAAAATATGCCAAATGGAGAGGCCTAAAACAGTCTTTTGAACAGATTAGAATTGATTGGAATAAATACATGTAAATATGGATCGAATGTGAAAACAAAAACAACAAGCAATGCCGAAGTCAGAAGCAGAATCTTTTCGGCATAAAAAGAAATCCGCACTCAGCCCTTACATGCATCTATCTATCTGAAGAAGAAATCATCAGGAATTATGCGGAAAGAAGCCGCTATTAAAAAGAAGATAGGAAATCTTATTGATAGTATGCTTTTGTGATGACTCACAAATTTTCAGAAATGGATAATACAAAAATAAGACAGGGCGCATTCGATATAAGATGAATTCTGTTTAATTGTTTCTTTTTGCTCATATGAGTTTTCAGTGGCATGTCGATATGGTGTGCCTTTTCCCTGTTTTTGGAGATTATATATCCAAACTGTCTCTCTCTGTTTTCCATCGTCATATTAAATTTTCTGCCAATAATGGCACTTATATATTATGGACTATAAGATAATGCTGACAAATAGATATTTAAGAAATCAATGCACTCTATCTTGCATGAACGATGGCAATGACAAAAGCTGATATTAGAAATTGGCGCAGAAGCTCGCCTTCAGACAGGTAGTAGATGGCCTTTGGTCTGAACCCGACAAGCTCGGCAAGATAGAACAACCAGGCAAGAGGTCTGAAAGCCCGCTTCCAGCTTTATCGAAAGCATTTCATGGTTCAAACGGAGAACTGAACGGTCAAGCCTGAACAGACCATGGCGGAAATGGAGGCTAAGAAAAAAGCTGCAAAAAAGAGAAAAAGAAGGAGCAAGATGCAGCAGGAAACGGGTTCTTATAAAAATTCTGTTTATATCAAAGCCATTTTATTATCTTCCATTGAATAGAAATGGCTTTTTGGTATGAAATAAACAGGAGCATTAATGCTGAGTACCCATTAAAAAGTTTTCTTATACCCATGTAGCGTCCATTACAAAACCGTTCATCTTTTCGGACTGAAGTTCTCATAAAGCGGTCGCAAATCACTTCCGTTCATGTCATGCTTTCTGAAAGTCCGCCACAAATGCAGACCGGTTCATCCTTACAACCGGGAGTCTGATAATACAACCGGATATTTTTCCTATATATAATCCGATATCGAAGCTTTAACTGCCGCATTGTGACAGCGCCAGCCGTCGGACGGTTCACTGTCGAGCAACTCTACTACATGGGAAGAACCGGCAGACAAGTGCCGTCCTTCTCTTTTACAGAGCAGTATATCAGGATGTCGGAGTCATCCCCACCTGAATGCCATGTCCCGGAACACCATTGTCACATTGATCTTTTTTTCCATCGAGATATCTCGGTATACCTACATCCACCAGATAATCTCCTTTTATCGCTCCCCGGTCTAAGACAGGTAATCCTCCACAATTTCAGGCCAGTTTTCATTTTCTTAGTTCATAGATTTTTTCAATATTATTATTCCAAGATACCCAGGCTTGTGCCACATCATCAGGAGCCGCTTCCGGATATCGGATGCACGCCGCGATACATAAAGCCGGGCTACCAGATTGATTCATAAAGACAAAAGATACCGGTTTTGTCCGGACATTCAGAATTATAGTTTCTTAATATACATCTCTTTTGCTCCATTCCGGCTTGTTCCAGTTTCATGTGAATTTGCATAGTCCATGTAAATGTCTGGCGGTTTCCCTATCTCAGCCTTTCGTGGATGTGTTGATGACCGGCGGCACGCATTCCAACGCCTTGCCGCCCAATTCAAACCACATCCCTGCGCAGGGCCCTGTTTTCTCGAAAATGACACGGTCCATCCTTTCCAACAGACGTCGCATATCAAATCCGCTAGCCATCCCGGTGCCGTATTCCTTGTATCCCTGCCCGTACAGTTCTGTTACCATTCAACCACAGCTTCCCTGATTTGTACCAGTATCCGAGGATCGTTTCGAACCGCTTGCCGAATACGTTCCTTACGGTGTCCCGTGAAAAGCCACTGTCTGATTGTTTCTTGTTTTCCATGTTATCTTCTGTTTTTGTTTTACATATAAACCGAACGGTCCATTCAAACCGAACGGTATTTTATTTCCTGCAACCAGCCCGCAGGGCCGCCTTTTCCAGGACACCGGTCCCGGAAGAAATGAAATGCCGCTTTCTCCTTATCCTGTTTTTACTGTTTGATATTTCCGGAAACCCTTTTTGAATGGTTGAAAATTCCTGCCGATGTAACGTGATGTCATACGGGGCCACATATCGTACAGTTTGAAATCAAAAATTAAGCCGCTATATATTCGCAGTCCATTTTTTCTCACTACTTAAAAGTTTCGACATATTCTTTTTGGCAGCCATGACGCTGCTGGTTTTCAATGGGGGCATTGCCCAGGGCAACGGTATCGGTGAATTACGGAAGCTACCAATATGGTCACTTCGTATTTCGATCCCACCGCTGATTTACGCCATCGGTGCCGTTATCGGCCTTATCGGAGGCGTGAAATTCTATTCCAGTTCTCGTCAGGCGACCCGGATACCTCAAAGACTGCCGCCAGCTGGTTCGGTGCGTGTATCTTCCTGATTGTCGCCGCCACCATCTTACGCTCATTCTTCCTGTAATATGGCGGAATTCAATGTCAACAAGGGGATTGGGCGCAGCCTGAGTTCAAGGGACTCAAGAGCCAGTACCTGTTCATCTTTGCGGGAGGATTGCTCGCGTTGTTCGTAATCTTCGTCGTCATGTACATGGCAGGTATCGACCAGGGGTCTGCATCGGTTTCGGGGTCGTTTCCGCATCGGTGCTGGTCTGGGTCACTTTCAGATGAATTCGAAATACGGTGAATGGGGCCTTATGAAACTCCATGCGCTGCGCAGCCATCCCCGCTACATCATCAGCCGGAGAAAGTTCCCGGTTGTTTTTTCCAACCATTAAAAACAGAAAAGCATGAAAAACGTTTCTGAGCCGCAGTTTCGAACGCCATTTCAACGAGCGGCCGTATTTGCAGCATACCTGTTACCTGTTCCTTACGAAAACCACGAAGGAGCACAGCCGGACAACCAGCAGTTTCAATGCACTTACAAGGGGATTCATTATCCCCAAGGAAATGCAGGACAAGGAAACCGTCACCCGGTTCATGGAGTGTTGCGGACAATTCGAACGCATCGTGAACGACAGCGGCCTGCTACGTATCATCCGCCTGACGGATGAGGAAATCATCGGGAGCAAAAATTCCGCCGGCATCATCGAGAAGTATTTTTCCATGTCGCAGGAAGATGCTACCTGCTTGCAGGATCTGTCACTCGGTGCCGGGGAAATGAAGGTGGGCGACAACTACCTGTGCCTTCATACGCTTTCCGATCCGGAAGACCTGCCGTCGAACGTGTCAACCGACTGCCGGTATGAAAGGCTCTCGACAGACCGGAGCGACTGTCGGCTGTCCTTTGCCGCACCGATAGGCATTCTGCTTACCTGCAACCATGTGGTGAACCAGTACCTCTTCATTGATGATTCGGCGGAAATTCTCAGGAAATTCGAGCAGACTGCACGGAACATGCATTCGCTTTCCCGTTACAGCCGTTCCAACCGGGACACACGTGCTATTGGTGGATACGGGCAACTCCTACCAGGGGCTGTGCAACCTGATCCACGCGAGGACACATGGCGAGGACGGGATTTATTTCACCTACGAGGAGGATAATCCCATCGCCTTCAATCCTTTCTATGTGGAAGACGGAATTTTCGACATCGAGAAGAAAGAGTCCATCAAGACGCTTATCCTTACCCTGTGGAAGCGTGACGACGAGCCGCCGACACGTGCCGAGGAGGTGGCACTATCTAATGCGGTCAATCTTTTTCTGGAGAAAATCCGCAGGGACAGCAGCATAAAACCCTCCTTCGATACCTTCTATGAGTTTATCCGTGACGAGTATCAGGATATCCTGAAAGAGAAGCGAACCCGTGAGAAGGATTTTGACGTGTGGGGATTCCTGAATGTGCTGGAACCTTATTACAAGGGTGGCGAGTATGACTTCCTGTTGAATTCCGACAGACAGCTTGATTTGCTTGGCAAACGGTTTATTGTCTTCGAGCTGGACAATATCCGTGACAACAAGGTGCTACTTCCGATTGTCACCATCATCATCATGGAGACTTTTATCAGCAAGATGCGCAAGTTGAAAGGTATCCGGAAAATAATCCTTATCGAAGAGTGCTGGAAGGCATTGGCATCCGCCAATATGAGCAACTATATCCGCTACCTTTTCAAGACCGTCCGAAAGTTTTTCGGCGAGGCCGTGGTCGTGACCCAGGAAGTAGAGGACATCATTTCTTCTCCGATTGTCAAGGGCACCATCATTAATAATAGTGACTGTAAGATTCTCCTTGACCAGCGCAAGTATATGAACAAGTTCGATGAGATCCAGACCTTGCTCGGTCTGACCGACAAGGAGCGGGCGCAGATACTTTCCATCAACATGGCAAACAATCCTTCCCGAAAGTACAAGGAAGTGTGGATTGGTCTCGGAGGCTCACAGTCAGCAGTCTATGCTACGGAGGTTTCACTTGAGGAGTACGTCTGCTACACCACAGAAGAGACCGAAAAACTTGAGCTGATGCGGCTTACGGAGAAACTCGGAGGCAATATAGAGCTTGCCATCAGGCAGTTGGCCGATAGCAAGCGAAGCCAGGTGAAAGGGATTGGAATCACATGAAAACCGAAAAACAATCACGAATCATGGAAATGAAAGAATGGATAAAAGAACAGCAGCGCCGCTATCTGGACGAGCCGCGCCTCAAGGAGTTGACGGAAGTGATGAAACAGACAAGGGTACTTGTCCGGAAAAAGGAGTACCGGAAGCTGTCGGAACTGGTCAGGCGGTACAGGAAGTCGGAGGATGTGATTACCCAAGTCTCCTGCCTGTTGTCAGCCTCGTACCTGTTCCCGACACCGGAAAAAACGGCGGAAACGGACAGGTCGGAACTGATGGAGGCATTGAAAGATACTTATTTCATGGAGAAGAACGGTTCCCGGCTTATGGATATCAGACCTGAAGAAGCCGTCCCTGTCCACCGAATGCTTGCCATGTACACATTCATGCAGGATGTTTACTCGAAGGAAAATCCGGAAAGCAAGCAGGAACGTCCGTCACCGCAAGAAGTGCGGTCATCTGTCCGGATTCTGGACTTCCACCGTTCCGGGCCGGAACCAGCATATGATGAGGGGGTGATATTGGAAAGCCGTCTGTGCAGGAATGCGGAAAAAGCAGCGGAAAGGATCAAGGATGTCCGTCTGCCGGATTTCTATTTGGAAAGACTGGATGGAGAACTGGAGATTTTGGGACGGATTGCGGCCTCACCGGATGTGGCCGCTGCCGTGACAACGACATGTTGCAATACCGCAGTCTGGTACAGTATTACACCAACAACAAGCATCGATTGGGGTGTCCTACCAACTGCGCCCATTTGCTGAACAAAGAAACAGAACGACGACAAGGAAAGTGATGGACCGCGTGATGGCCGCAGTCTGGTACTACGGGGGTAAACTCACCGAACGAACGTTATTGCGTAATTCCTAATCCGCTTTCATTATGTTATTGTTGGCATAGATTTGACAACCTGCATCAGATTTTACAGAATCTGTATGTGGAAATGATGCCGCTCTGCTCAAAGATGACCGGTGTGTGGCAAGAGGCCTTTCTCCTGCCGGTCTGGGAGCGCTTTTCTATGTGGCGTATCGTGTATGGCAGGCTCCTGGCACGTGCCGAGCCTGTGGATGTCTTTCCGCTTTGCGTCCGTTCGCTTTGGGGCTTTGTATCATGTTCTTTTTCCGACACTCGTTCTGGGTACGCTGAACAGCATCCTCTCGCCCGTCGTGAAAGGGACCCATACCATATTGGAGTCGCAGACCTTTGACATGAACGAGTACCGGGCACAGAAGGACAAGCTGAGATTGAGGCGATGAAACGGAATCCCGAGACAGCCTATCTGGTCGACAAGGGACTTTGACAACAGGCTGGACGAGTTGGGTGCGTTTGACGCTATAGAAGCCTGCGGGATGTATGTGGACCGCGCGATGTCAGGAGGTTCCATGAACTGTTCTTTACGTTATCCCCTCGACAAGAGTGCGATTGAGGGTAATATCCAACGGGCCATGTTCAGCGTGACCGTTCTGCCTATGCCCATTGCGTGGATTTGCAGCAGGGATATTGCTACCGATCATTTCGGGAAACATGATGAGCCAGCGGACTGGACACTGACAGTGTCAGGTGCAAATTTCAACACCTATGTCCGTACAGGTCGTGACCTGGCGCGAACTCTCCATTATCGGGAGTAGACCGTGGCAGGTTGCTGGAACTCCACCAGCAGCGACAATAATCCGCATGGTTTAATCTCAAAGCCTTCCGTGTGGTGTGTGGAGAACAGGACACTAAAGGACCGTTAAAATTTGAATGTATGCGAAACAAAATGTTTGTAAGAATCCTCAGCGAAACCATGCAGAAAAAGTCGTCTCTAGTGCCGGGCTTTCTCCGAAAAGAGAAGTCATCGTGCTGGCTGTCCTGTTTGTTTTGAAATTTATCTGATTTTCCATCTATGACATCGGGCGGAAGAAAGGGAGATTGAGATAGCCCCGTTGACATTCCGATATCGTTCCTGCCGATACACTCCTGGATAAAAGGGTGCAGGAGATGGAAAGAGTTTTTTAACCGATTCAATCAGAAAGAAAATGAGTAATGATATTAATAAATTAAAACAGAGGCTGGAAATCAGTGAAATAAATTGGTTTTTGCCGGATACCTTTCTTTCCTCGGTGCGATGTGGTTCATTTCGCACCGTCCGAAGATAGACAAACAAAAGGAGGACAGCCGCCCGGAGGATGAAGAAGCCGGACGGGATGGAAACATGAAGGCCGTTCCCTGTCGGGCTGGTCTCCACTCCCGTGGTTTCATCGTTGCCGCAACCGGTCCGGGATTCCGTGTCATTAACGGAAGGACATTGGCGGAAAGATTCCATACCCCGATTGGTCACAGGAATGAAAAAAGACGTGAGGAATACCATGTGCCTGCATCCACGGGAACCAGACTGTAATCAGCGGTCAGGGTGTGAGGATGAGACTGCTGGAAGCGATGCGTGTAGGAAAGCATGTCCTTCCCAAAAACTCCTTGCTCATCGGAGAAGGGCGCATACAGGGAGAAAGGCTTCACGTCAACATCCTTCAGGTGGAATATGGCGGGTACCATCATCCCCGTGAAACTTGCCGTGTATGACAATGACGGACAGGAAGGCATCTTCATTCCGGGATCCATGGAAGCAAACGCTGTCAAGGAGGTTGCCGCCAATCTGGGGCAGAATCTCGCACGAGCATCTCCATCACCAACCAGTCGGCAGGCGACCAGCCACTTCTCCGAACTCGGGAAGGGTGCCGCTGGTGGTGTTTTACAGTACATCTCCCGGAAGATGCGTGAAGAGAAGGTGCATCTCAAAGGAATCACACCGGTCAGAGGAAGTGTATCCCCAAAAAGAGGAAGACGGGGACCTCTATCACGGGCTGACCCGAAAACTCACTTTCGACCGGATGAATATCATCTTCCCGTCTTCGGTGCGTTATGTGGACCTCGGATCGCCGAACCTCATTGCAGGCAAGGCGGACGGTGCGGAAAAATGTCATTCGTGTAAAGGCTACCGTAAAGAATTTCCGTGAGGAGACCAACATGTCCGTGATAACCGAAAGCGGAAGTTTCTATACATTCAATGTAAAGTATGCGGAAGAACCGTTGTTGCTGAACATCGAGATGAAGGATTTCATCCATGACGGAAGCGAAGTGAACCGTCCCAACAACGCCCTTGACATTTACCTGAAGGAACTCGGCAGCGAGTCTCCGAAACTGGTATATCTCATCTCGAAGTCCGTCCACAAGAACAACAAAAGGCACATCAAGCATATCGGGAGCAAGGCGTTCGGCATCCAGTACCTGCTGCGCGGTCTTTACACCCATAACGGGCTGCTGTACTTTCATACACAAATCAGGAACCGGTCCAACGTACCTTATGAAGTGGATTTCGTGACATTCAAGATTGTGGACAAGAAGGTGATGAAACGTACCGCCATCCAGGAACAGGTGATATTTCCTTTGCGTGCTTACGATCATTATCCATTAAAACTGTACATCTATGACATAGAAGAGATAAAAGCTATCCCTATCGCCGCTTTCCGGCAAGGATGGGATATGAACCGGCAACCGAAGACGGGGGACGAATACGGTATCTATTGTACCGGGAGAACACCGCCTCGTTCCAAAAGTGAATGTACGAAAGGAAATCTGGCATGACTTCGGCACCAGGCAGGGAGGTGACATATTCAATCTTGCCAGGGGTTTATCGGCAGCTAGGGGTTCAAGGCGCAGGATACGTTCATCCTCTGAGACATGGGGCTGTACCGAACTGTCGAGAAGTCAGATATACCTTGCACGGGAAACGGTATTTCGCCATCGGATTCCGGAATGTCACGATGGATACGAGTTGCGCAACCGGTTTTTCAAAGGCCAGCCTGTCCCACCTAAGGACATTTCACTGATGGATAACAGTTTCGGACATTACGCAACCTCTTCGAGGGGTTTATCGACTGCCTTTCGTGGCTGGAACTCGGTCTGATATGGAGACGACTATCTTGTGTTGAACTCGGTGTCATTGCTGGAACGCTCGTTCCCTATTCTTTGACAGGTACGAGGGGGTCAACTGTTATCTGGATCGGGATGAAGCCGGACGGCGCACGCTGGAGGCACTCACGCAAACGCTATGCGGATAAACTGAGTGGATTGTTCCTCTTTGTATAAAGGCTACAAGGACCTCGGTTATCTGTATAATAAATAATTCAAGGCGAGACGGTGGAAATACGCTGTGAACTCAAACGTGAAGGACATTTTTCCGATGCCCGCTACACCATCCGCTATTTCCAGCCGGACGGCAAGGGTACGCTCCGCATGGATGACGGGATGGTGCTGCCCCAATGACCGCTATCCCCTTGACAGGGAGGTGTTCAGGTTATACTACACTTCTGAATGCGAAGATCAGCAGACAATTGACATCTATTTTGAGGACAACAGCGAACCGGCACAGCTTTACCAATTGACTTTTTGACTTCAACAACGACGGAGGACGAGGATTCCGTCGTGACTGCGGATAGTAAGGAATTGCCGGTCTAAATTGTCGGACACTAAGCCGGTCCTGCCTATGATGAAGTTAAAAGCAATATGGTTTTGCGGTACTTTCCGCCACGGTCTTTTTCCGGTATGCCTTCAAGGGCGGAGAATCCGGTAAAGGCAAGTCCGGACAGGTTCAGTCTTGCGGTCGAGTGTGTCAAGACCGAAAAGCCGTCTGTTAAAGAAGCTGGAGTCGGGAGACCGCAATATTTACAAGGAATATGTCTCTTTCAGGTGCTATAAAGGAAAAGTGGTTCCGAGCATCGAACGGAGAAGGAAGGTGGAATTCATGCTGCTTTTTGAAGAGTAAATGAAAAAGGGAGAATCTTTCAGTTGTTATCACTGTCAGGTTCTCCCTTATTTTGGCTTGAGAAGCTTGCATGTCAGTTTATCGGAACGGCATCCTGTACTCCACCTCTTCAGAGAGACGGAAAGCAGGAGTTCCGCCATGGCTCCGTTCTGTGGAATAAGGGCTGGAAGTCTGTCTTTCCAGGCTTATATATTTCAGTGGCCACGTTGTACAAATCCCATGCGGTATCTGTCCCTTGCTCATGGCCAGTTTCAGCACCTCTTCCGTGAAGATGGAAATCTGGCTCTGGTTCAACGGGTAGGTTTCTACAGTGGATGACAGGTTTCTGTCCGAACTGTCATGGGAAACGCGCAAGGCTGTCAGCAAGCCGATGTACAGGTAGATTTCCCCTCCATCAGGACTGATGGCATTCCAGCACTAGATCCAACCCACTGATATCCTCATTCAATATTTCACCTCCAGGAATTGGCCCAATGGCCGTCCACGGTTTCAGAAGAGTTCATCAGTTGTCACCTTACTTTTTTCCCGTAATTGCTGATGCTCCGCTGCGGTGAGAGGATACTGGTTATGGCATATCTTCACGCAGGGGCTATGAAACGCCTGTATGCCGTCCTGGTGGTAGGCGACGACCAGTGCTTCGTTTGTAAACCATCCATCCTCCAATCCCACAGTCCCGTTAGCGAAAATGCGGCGCAGGATGCCGACTTCCACGGCTTTTCGCCATGTGCTCCTACAATTCCACCTGCGGGAGGATGCTCACTCCCGGCTGTATGCTATTTTCTATTCTGGGCAGCGAAGATTTCTTCCCACCTCATACCGAGATTGTATTTCGCAAGATGTCCATCATGCGCCGGATGACCTGGTACGGTAGATGCCCTGCACCGGGATTGTTGTAGATGTCATTTTCTTATAGGTGCGTTATGTCTCGAAGTTCATCACTTCACCCCGTTTTTCTGGAAGTCAAACTGCTGTTGTTTGCATGGTCTGTGGCGATTCTCTTCCTGATTTGTTCGCCATTGCCGGACAAAAGATGTATTTTTTGCAATTCTAATTTCAGTTTTATGGAAAACTATAAAAAGAAAGCGGCGGATGCTTTCCTTGTGGAGCGTCCGTACGGTATGCGTGTGGATTACAGGAAGAAAGGATTCGTGCTGTTTAACCGTAACCTCAATGTGTTGGGAAATGCGGAACAGACCCGTCTGGAAGAACTGCCTCTGGAGCGGTTCAATGTGGAGGAGATTCCGTTGGAGGGTGAAGTCGGGAGAAACACGCAGGATTTACCGATGTATTCTTCTATACCGATTCGACCAATCCCTATGCCGGATATGTGCTGAATTTGCAAAAGCTTAAAGCCTATAACCGGTTGATGTTTCCGCTGGCAATGGCGCTGAACCGTGAATTGTGAGGCCGGAAGCCGGTAGCGGTAACAGCTGCATGGAGCAGACCTTTACCGCCCCGGATTTAATTATTTGCCCTCTTTTTCGTAATGAACGCCAGATAGGCGGACACGGCCTTATGGCATCCGGTAAAGTCCGAGTCCGGCAGCCCTTTGATTTTCCGGAAACTGACGGTGCCGTTCCTGTCAATGCCCCTCACATGCCTGTTGAATGTCCATCCGCAATCCAGTTCCTTGCAATAGGGTGGCGGCTTCCTCTCTGCAACCTTTCTCCTGAGAACTGAATATCACCTGAAAAATAAACGTTTTCAATCCGGCATCTGAGAATACTGCCCGCTGGACAAAGCAATTTCTATTACACCCAGTTCCATACAGCTGCCACGGTATTCCCGTCAGACTTGTACTTGAACACTTTTGCTTTCATTGTTACATTTTTTTGATTAACCATATAATCCGTACTTATTCTAAAGTTCATCGTATACTCGGTTGAACAGTTCCGGTACTCTTCCAGAAAAGCCCCGTCCGTCCGTAACGTGTCTGAGTGTCTTTCCATTTGGCACAGTCTGTATCGGGCTGTAGGCTCAGACAATTCGCTGAGCATCGAGCGGTCCTCTTGCTGAAGCAGCCCTCCTTTTTTCAGGAGGCAGTAGTTACGGATATTGATTCGCAGTCACAGGTCCGCCTCTTTCCACCGTCCATCGGGAAAAAAGAGAATGCCTGTTTCAGTCTGTCGGGCTGTCCGCCCCACCATTCGTTCAAATTGCCTTATTGATAAGTTTATTGAGTAAGTTTAATTGATTGCCGATGGCGGGCGGTCGTTCAAATTGGTATGGAAATAATCCGTCGTCATCGCTGTCATCGAAGTTGTCATGACATGACAAAGTCACAGGCATTCAGCATCACCTCCTTAACTTTGGTCTGTAAGATCGGGGTTTCGCTCTATGTTGTAGTGGTTGAATGGTCTGTGCTTTGCCGGATTCGTTCAGTGTTGAGCCTCAAAGTCCGCACTCATCAGTTTGATGTAAATGGAATTGTAGTTCTCCGTCTGACGGAGAACTTATATCTCAGATAGGTTTCCTTTGGCCAGATTCTCTAAGAAGTTCTACGATTTCAGGGGTAGTAACTCGGTGTTCACCTGTTGCATGATGGCAGTGTCACCACCCTTGTCCGGGTGGTGCTGCAATCTCGAACGGCGGTATTCCTTCTTCAGGTCCGCCAATGAATGTATGTTATGAAAATAAGTCATAGCTATAGGTATTTATGCCCCTGCGAGGCGGTTGATAAAATATTCCTGGTTGTCAGGTCAAGTCGAGGTTGCTGCACGCCATTTCGATGTCATCTTCCCTCAGGTCGTCCGCCTCCTGCAACTCGCGCAGGTACCGGATTTCAGAATCCAAGTATTCCTGCGCTTCCATATGGCTGCAACTGCATGGAGTTGCTAATCTGTTCAATGATGTTAATCTGCATATTATTCGTTTTTAGAGATTTGTTCCTTTGTTTCAAAACCGCACGACTCCCACCAGCCCTGCATCTTTTGTGTGAACTCCGCCTTAGTACAGAAAAAGACCTGAACGCCACATTCTTCGCACCATTTCCCATCGCACCACAGCCCGTTATTGTCATCATGCACATAGCTGATACGTTCATCCGTATTGGCGTTTATCCATGCTTGGATTTCCAACTGCCGTGAACCGCATTCTTTACAGACAAGGATGTCGGAATCGTCCGGCTCTTTTCTGAAAGCCCTGCCGTCATAGAGTGTAACGGCACGTTCCACGAGTAGTTTCTGGTTGTTTTCCGATAACTCGGCAAAGAACCGTTCCGCCGCGCCGAATATGGACTTGTCCGCCAATGCGGACCATTTATCCCAGAAGTGCCGGTACATATCTCCAAATACGACCTTGCATTCTTCCTTGCTCCAGGCGTTCCACATATAGTAGAAGAAGCTGGAGACAGCATTTTCCGCTTGATATTTCATTGTTCTTCAGCTTGTGGTTCTACTTTTTTGCTCTCTTCCAGTTGCTGCCATACAGCCTCATACATTCCGGAAAGCCAGTCGATGTTGCTGGCTCCGAGTTCGAACGGGCTGTAACATTCCACTTCATCACCGCTTTCCACCACTGTGTAAGTACCCTCGAAGATGTACCTTACTTTTTACATCGTATTTTTTCCATAATCTTCTATGATTTGATTGTTGATCAGTTGATTTTATCAGGATACAATGCGAACCGCATCCCCGAAAAAGGAGTCGTCCACCCCATATACATGCCGGATGGAGCATTCATACTTGGAACGTTCGTCATCCAGCCGGAAACGGAAACCGTGATAGTCTTTCACTTCCAATTTCAGCCTTACGTCTTTCTTCAGTTCCATTTCAAGCAGGCTTCCGCCGCCATACGTGGAACTGAACAGCCCGCAACTAGTTCCCTTTGGGGATAATGACCTCTTTCAGCGAGAAGTCTGCATCATACAACTCTTTCAGGTTTACCCTGCCGATGTATGTCGCAGGTTCGCCCGCAGCAGGAATTGATAAGTTCCTCGTAGAATTGTTCGTAGGAAACCTGCTCCCTTGCCGTTCCGGTTCTTACGGTTCGGGAAACGCCCGTAAGCCCTGTAGCCGTGCTCTGTCAGAATTTTCTTTTACTCTCGCCGGATTGAGGTTAAAGTCATGGAATACGGCACATTCCTCTTTCAGTTTCGCAATAATCTCACGGACAGCCTCCCATTCGGCATCGCTGTACCACTCGTCTGCCTTTTCCCACAAATGTTCACGGCTCTTGCTGTCAAGGCATTTTGAATCAGTCCGCAATGATTGTCAAGGTTGTCATTGTAGTCCGTCCATATTAGTGTATAGGCCGGTTCCATCAGGGATTTGATGAAATCCAATGTCAATGTTTTTCTGTTCATCCATTTCTGTTACCTGTGTACGGCAGGATTCCTTTTCCCGTACATACCGTTATAAATGACAGAAGCGACCTTCCGGCCGCCTCCTTGTTGTTTCATTATCCATACGGTTCCTTCACGATCTTGTCATACCTTTTCTTTTCCACCTCCGTATTCCGGTTGAAGTGGAAATAAGCCGTGTACCTGTATCCTGTTCTTGGCACTCCTCCGCACTGCTGTATTGCCCTGTCTATCTCCCAGTCGATATCACCTATGCCAAGAGATATGCTTGTGCCATGCAGCATACACCGTGCGAGTTTCAATGCGGAATCTGTCTTGTCTTCCTTGCGCAACCGGTCGAAAGCCATCAGCGCGATTTGTCTGTTTGAAATCTTTATCTCTTCCATATATTTTGCATCTGTTTGGGTCAGACAATCCCGGTAAGTTGCCTGAATCGCGCAACTATTTCATTGCATTTGCTTTGGGCAAGTTCCTCATATTTTTTGCAAATGGCACAGTATGCCTTCAAGGTTGGCCTCTAAGCTCGTGCTCGTATGAGGACCCTGACCAATTCGATATTCTTCAAAAGTGTCTTGAATGCTTTACGCCATTTGCGCCCTTTGCCACAATCCGTTTGCTATCAATGTTATGAATTCAAACATCTGTTCGTCTGTTTTCACATCCAATGCATAAAAATGGTCTGTTGTCGCCCACACGTTGTTGGAATGCTGCCAAGTTTCTATCTGCTTGGTTTTGGCATTGTATGCCATTCTTATAATTACCTGGTGACTCATATTGATATGTTTTTAGTTCATTACCGTATTGTCTCTTTTTTTCCTGTCACGGCTTGCCAGCATCCCGAAAATGGATGCTGAATAGGCGAGGATGATTTTCCTGAAAACCGCTTGCGGCATGACCTTGCCCTGCCGGTAAGGGGGCGGCTACCTTTGCCTGTGGAATGGAATCTGCGGTTTCTCATTTGTTTTTCCATTTTCAGTTCATGATGCGCTGGCTTCCCCCAGCTGATATGTATTTTTCCCTTCGCTGTCACGTTCCCGTACCAGCAGGCTGTCGATGACGGACATCGTGACATCGAACTCCTCGAAGATTTCCGACTGCTCCTTCACCTCGCCGGTCTTGATGAACTCGTTCAGCCGCTCTTTGGTAAGCACCAGCGCCATCAGGTTCTGCTCCACGGAGTCCTTGTAGGTGACATAATGCACATCCTTCAGCTCTTTGGAGTCCAGGCGGATGAAGCGGAAGTAGAACTGCTCCATCTTGGGGATGTTCCATTGCAGGGATTCAAGGATGACATCGTTGCAGGAGGGGATATTTACCGAGCTGCTCATGCTCTGCTGCGTGCATACCAGTATGCCGTTGATGGTGGAATCGAACTCCGTCACGATGCTTTGCCGTTTCTTGAACGCCACGTCGCCCTTGACCACAAATACGGGACGGTCAGGAAAACATTCGCGGAGACGCTCTGTAAAGGTCGAATGCGGCTATGGAGGTGCAGCCGACGGCAACCTTGCCGGGAATCTTCCGTACCAGCCTTTCGATGTACCTTGTCTTGTTGGTTATCTCGTCCGACTCGTCGAAAACAAGGCACAGTTTTCTTGAACTGCGTTTGACAAACCTTGCCATGCCCCGTTTCAGCTTGCCGAGCATGGAGGTGGAAAGGACGAGGAACACGCCTTCCGGCACAGTTTCCAGGTCGGCATTGTTCCTTGCCACCCGGAACTGTTCCCTGTTTATCGAGAGGAAGGGTATCCATGTCATATTGGTGGCGATGGCAGGAGCCAGTATGATGACATTCCGTACTTTGCGGAATTTGAGCAGGTATTTGGCACGATGGTACACGGCGGCTGTCTTGCCAGAGCCTTGCTGCCAGTTCAGCAGCGCGTGGCGTTTCTGCAAGACGAGGTTCAGGTCGTGTTTCTGGAGCGTGGTAAACTCGCAGGTCTCGCCGTCCTTGTTGATGAATGCACACCGGTCCAGGTATTCTTTCAGCCTGCCATCTTCCTCCATTTCCGGGAACTGCTGGTTCTGCATTTCGTACTCTCTCCGCTTGCGTCGGATCAGTTTCTCCGCCGCACGGATTTGGTGCATGTTCTTTTCTGTCGGCACTTCCGGTATGGGCAGTTCAGTACGTTCCAGCACGAGGTCGTTGATACTTGCCGCCTTGTGCGGAACTTTGTCAAGGAGTCGCGGAGCATATTGTTTCAGTTTGAAGCCGTATGAGGTCTTCACCAATGCCACTTCCTTGCGAGGTACGGTATTTTGCGAGGTGATGTACCTGCGGATGACGGCAAGCACTTTCTTCGGGGTCAGTTTGTTCTTCTCCCATTGCTCCACCTGCTCCCGCGTGGCGTTCTCAGGCGGTTTCTGGTTACGGAACTTCGTGACCAACGCTTCCGCCTTGTCTATATGTTTGTTCAACTTGGCGTGCGCCTTCAGCTCGTACATGTACTTGGCAAGTTTGTACTCGAACAGCTCAAGTTCTTCCTTGTCGATCCGGTTGGTTTCGCGCATCAGGTCGAAACGCAACCGGTGTTTCATCGCCCTGGCCTCGCCGATGCGCTTTTTCAGCTCGTCCGCCGTTATGAATTCTTCCGCGTTGTAAGCCTGCATCTTGATGTGGCCCGATTTACGGAGAAATACCATGATTTTCGTATTGAAGTCATGGACTCCGACTGCGGCAAAGGCTGACGGGCCCAACTTCGTCTGACCGACAAATGAGAATCTGCCGTTTATACCGGCTATCCGTGTCTTCTCCCAGAACCCGCTCTGCATGAAGGAACAGGGCACGATGACCATCAGGATTCCTGCCGGATTGAGCACATCGTAAGCCTTGTCCATATAGTATTCCTGCGACAGTTTGTAGTCGAACTTCAAGTTAAAGGAGGATTGCCGATGATAACATCGAAACGTTGTTCCGGATAGTATTGCCGGATATCGCATTTCTCGATATGGGCTTCCGGGTAGAGGTATCGTGCGACAGACACGGCCTTGCCGTCTATGTCGAAGCCGTAGGCATTATGCGGGTTGGGCAGATGGTTGAAGAAATTGCCCATACCGCAACACATGTCAAGAACCATTTCGGATGAGACAGGACACAGCATATCCACCATGTCCCGGCATATTTCATGCGGGGTGAAGAACTGTCCCATCTCGAACTCTTTTTTGGCATTGGCATACTCGTTATAGTTGGCGAAGTCGGACTGCTTTAGGTTGTGCAGCCCTCCGATGCCGGTATAGCAGTTGTAGATGCTCTCTGCCGGAATAAGGTCTTTGCCGGAGTCTATGGCGAAAGTATCTTCTCGTTGACTTCGGCCCGCTTGTCCTGCGGTATCTGTTGGGGGATGATGGCGTACATGTCTTTATCTGTTTATCGTTTGAAAATGAAGACACCCCGCAAGGATTGCCTTACGGGGTGCTGTGTAAATCTTATCATGGTCAGTTTTCTCTTAGGGTGATTTCATCCAGATGCAGACGCTTGAAACAACTTTCGGCTGCCGCACTGTCCTTGAACCGGACATCGATTCAGGCGTGCGAGCAGTTCTTCCACTGCCGTTTCCCGGAAACTCTTGCCGCCCAAGTGTTCGATGACTACATCTACATATGTGTCGCAACAGGACGGAAGCCCATCGGAAGGGTCTTTTCGTCTATTTTATATGCTCAGGAACCGACACTTTGTAAACGTCCTGTTGAAATAAGGTGAAAATGAAATCACGCGGTTCGTTTTCTTCAACCGGAACTTCGTTCGGCAGTATTGTTCTTAATCGGCGTACCAGCAGTCAATCTGTTAATCAGGTTTTTTGCAAACGGTCCTGTTTCAATAATCTTGTCATCCTCGTTTTCTCACTTGTACGCTCAGAATGCCTTGAAACGGGAGTGGGAGCGTTGCCCGTATAGGTGCTGTTGTCGTTTGCATCTGTTGAGGTTAAATGTTAAAAATTATCCGGTTTAATCGGTGAAAATAAAGTGATATTGCTTTTCCTTGTCGCCCGGCTTCTCTTAGCCTGCTCGGGATGAAGTTGAGCACTCTCGTTTCGATCGGGGCGTAAACGTTTCCCATTCGGCGGAAGGTAGAACACATATTCCCCGACAGGAAACACTATAACGGTTTGGTTATCCCAATTTCCATGAACACCGTTCCTTCGTAGTCACGCTAAGGAACTGCCGGAACTCAGCTTCTGCGATCCCGAAAAGCGATGTCAAAACGCTTGATAGAGATTGCGCCGTTTTCCACGATTCACGCTTTGAGGTGGGAACTTCCGGTAGGTCTCGGTCGTGAAATCTCCATACCAGGGATTGGGTTCTGGCATAAAACCCAGCCCATTAACGGTTTGCCTTTTAGCCAGAAATGACCCTGAACTGTTGCGTCCATTTCAGCACCGGATTTTGAGATGGAATGCAATCGCCCCCCAGTCCTTGAATATTGCCCCTTCCGTCCATTGTTCACGGAAAGATTTCAGTTCCGTTTCCCGTAATAATCTAACTCGGTTGCATATACCAGCCTGTCTACATGATTGAGGTGGGCTGGAGCGTGTCCGCTCAATGAGTTCAATAACATAACTGTTGGCCATATCCACATCTTTCTGTGTCAGCCAATGCTGGTGGTCACGTGCTATGAAACATTCGCTCTCTGAGTGTTTCGATACAGCGTACACCCTTGTTACCTGTTGTGACATAACAATTTATTTTTAGTGATTGGCTTTTCGGGGCCGGGTTCCCGTAACTACAGGCCATAAAAGGTCGTGTTCCGTACAGCATGCAAGGTTTCCGGGAAAAATACCGCAAAGCCCTCCGGGGCGCGGATGATTTTTTCCACGACACCCGGAGGAGCTTGACGCTGCTTGTACGAAAAAAGAATGAATACCTTTGCCTGTGAGTTACGGGGATTCATTACATGGCACAATCTGTCCGACTGGATATGTTTCTTGAAATGACCGTGATTTTTATGCCCGAAAATTACCGGCAATCACAGAAAAAATGCTATCTTTGCATCAAGAAAAAGAGTTATTTGACATGAGGAACATTGGTTCTAGAACAATCGACATTTTTTCTTATCCGTTGCCCGTTCTCATGCGA
>VOFB01003415.1_pt1 | contig 20445 bp, 22 predicted proteins | sample 5384141 | NCBI WGS metagenome assembly VOFB01 (sample SAMN12384721, study PRJNA508395) | human gut metagenome | isolation source: healthy gut A | host: Homo sapiens | reverse complement strand
GTCGGATCCTGCGAACCGCCACCACTCATCAACATAAAACCAATCGCGATAACAGCAACAGCAACAGCGATCAAAATAAAATTTTCTTTTCCAAAAGCAAAATCTCTTTAGCCATACATTTATATATAATATAGTTTATCAACACCCATTCGTAAATACTTGTTCACCGCAAAGACAGTAGCCGTAACCGAAAGCAGGATCCCCATTATCAATACACCGGCATAAACAATTATCAATACTTTAATATCCAACAACTGGACGAAACCAGATAATTCGTTTTGTAAATAATACAACGCTCCGTCAACATTAATATTGCGAAAATGGACGCAAAAATACCACTGACCACATTGTACCGCACAAACGGCCTTCTGATAAAACCAGGTGTAGCCCCACCAACTTCATCGTATGGATCAGAAAACGTTTGGAATAAATCAGCAAACGGATCGTGTTACTGATCAGCACAAACGAGATTGCCATCAACATTACGGCAAGTGTAAGCAAGATCAGGCTGACACGTTTCACATTGTCGTTCACCATCTGCATCATGTCTTTCCGGTAAAGCAGATCTGAAACGGAAGTATATTTTTTTATTTTCTTTTCGATCAATTGCAGGCTGTCGGCATTAGCATATTCCGAATGCAATTTCACTTCAATGGAAGCCTGTAGCGGATTAAAGCCCAAGAACGTTTCGGGATTTTCCCCAACTCCTCCTCAAGTTCCTTGACAGCCTGTTCTTTCGATATATATTCGGTCGATTTGATATAAGGCAAGGCATCCAGCGTCTTCTGCATCTTCTTTATATCCGCTTCTTTCTGATTATCTTTCAGCACGATCGAAAATGAAATGTTCTCCTTCACATATACGGAAAGTTTGTTTCCCAACAACCCATCAGAAAAACGAGCCCCAGCAGAAACAGTACCAATGAGATACTTTATAATGGAAGTCAGACGAGAATTAAAGAAAGAAACAGAACTAACCTTTTTACCTTCAGCCATTAGACGTAACCTTATTGTTATTAAATAAAGCGAGGAGATGCGTTCAGAGAACACACCTCCCAATTTTTCTGCAAAAGAACGAATAATTTATGAGATAGTGATTACTTTACAATTCTTTAACTACAAGTCACCGAGCATAGATGGATAAAAAGTAGCATGCTTATCTTAAACAAACGAAGAGACTGTATCCATACACATAGTGTATTCCGACACAGCCTCTTGTTTTTTAACTGCCTTCGACCTTCACAGGCTACTGGCAGAAGAACTTTATTTCAATACTTTAGTATTAATAATACGATCGCTTGTTCACCTGTCGCAGGATAATTGCCGTTATTTATAGAGATGCACCGCCGTGCATCTCTACGGCGCACGATCTTATTTAGAATTATTTGATTATAATTGTAATGTTATTATTCTGAGATTACTTTACAATTGCTTTTACAGCGTCTTCACCTTCAATAGCAACTACAACTACACCAGCGGGAGCAGCGATAGTAGCATTATCAGAAGTAACCACTGTATTAGCGACTGTCTGGCCTAAGATGTTAGTGATAACCACCTTCTTGCCGGCAGCACCTGCAACTGTGATCTGACCATTACCGGCGATGACTGTTACAGAAGATACTTCTACGTCTTCGTTGGCAGTAGCATCACTTTGAGCTGTCGTATTCAGCAACAAAGCCTGATAGATATCTTCATAAACATTTTGATGCCAGTTGCTGCCATTATGATCACCAGTTTCACTATAACCACGACCGGTAGAAACAATGTTGTGGTTTTGTTCCTTCAACCAAGTGTTACCATTGGCTGCATAACCATACTGTTTACCCTTCGTTTCGATATAGAAGTTTTCGTCATCACTCTGATCTTTCAAACGGAATGCGATAGAAGCTCCATCGTAAGCCTTTTCTTTCAGAACAACTTTCTTGGCAACGTTTTTGCCGTCATACAAATCGCGGTCATACTTGATTGTTGCATCAGCAGCATCCATGATGTACAATGTATCCTGATAGTGGATTGCATTTACGAATGCATAACGAGTATACACATTTTCGAATGGTTTAACGCTGTTCTTCAAATAAGCCGGAATTACGCTATCGACAGAAGCATCAACCATGTAACGTCCCTGTAAGTAATCAATCACCTGATAATGGTCACCGATAGCCGGATGATCTTCGTGATTGCATTCTGCTGTTTTCTTAGCCTCAACATCAAGAGCCAACAGATAAGTAGGCATGCTCGATACATTTACATGAGCTGTATCGATAAAAGAACTCGTTGTTGCGTTCCGGTTCTTCAACAGCACTGAAGATGTTCATATAAGTAACACCATCGATTACAGATTCGCCCAATGTACGGTTTTCATTGTTCGTTGAATAGAACTTTCAGTCTTCAGACCGACAACTCTGCGATAGTACGGCATTGTATCTGCCTCCAAGATGAACGATTCGGTACGATCCTGACACAAGTTTTCAACTTTTGCATCCAGTTGACCTTGTTCGATAGCCAGTTTATCCAAAGCATCGTCAAAGACGTATTTCCAACCAGCAAATTTATTCACATCGTCAGTATACACATCATCTTTATCTACAGGATAAGCAGAAGGATACTCAGTACGAACCAACGCATAATAATGGCCTTCTTCGTTATCGGCAGTCCAATGGTTATTTTCTTTCAATGTAAAATAAGCCAATGTGTAATTTGCATTACGATCCAAAGTATCAGCCACGCAATATTTACCATTCTTGTTGATACCAACAAATACACGGTCATTGTTGATCATATCTGCATCCTTCACTTTCAGCATATAAACTGATTTGTAAAGTTGAGTTGCACCAGCAGCTTCGCTTGTATAACCGTAAGGTATGTTCGTTGATTCGTAAGCAGCCGCATCCCAGTTAACTTTAACCGGAACCAGTTCAAAGTTAGAACCTTCAGCCTGAGCTCAACAGCGTATCTTTACCCTGCTTAACAGCGTTCAGATAATAAGGATCTGTTCCATAATCGAAGAACTGTTTCAGTTTGAATGTATTTTCGATTACTTTATCACCCGGATTCAGATAACCCAATGTATTGACCGGATCAACTTTCGTGAACTTCAGTGTATCAGAGCAAGCGAACTTACTGTTGTGGTGTCCTAATGTATTATCATAATTATGATTGATAATGAATACATTGTCATCAGCTTTATAAAGCTGGCCTTCGAATGCTACATTTGAATATTCACGGTTTACAACTTTGACACGAGCAACAGGATCTTCTTCACAACCTGTATATTCAACAACCCACTGCGTTGCAGGCATGTGAGCGAAGTTCTGAGAAGCCTCTTTTTCATCATATACAACATGACCGCTCATATATCTGCCACAACATTCACACCATTTGCACGATGAGTGGTCAAATTCGGAGCTTTATCTGTTACTAACTGATGAATTGTAAACAGCCTGATCCAAAGTTGTACGAGTCAAGTACGGATAAGAATGATCAAATTCGATGCAAGTATGCAAAGTACCGTTTACGGCACCCTTGATGTAATCAACACCGCCGGCAGTTACCACCCAACCGTCTTTCGTGTTCAGTTTGCTCAGCATAACAGCAACGGGGCCTTCTTCCTCTTCTGTAGCCAGCTCAGAGTTACTTGCGCTTAAACCTTTTGTGCCTGTTGCAATATCAGAAGAAGAGATAAACTGGCGTGCGACAATTGAATTTCTCCAATACGTATCGGCCTTATATTCTGCATCTGTCATAACTGAAGCGTTCAACGGTTCGATAAGTAGGCTGTCTTCAGTCGGGGAAATAAGTCAGACGGAAATTGAAACGAGCATCCACATACAGACCGTTCTTCATATCCGGTTTCTTATTGGCCAAATATAATTCGGGAGAATTGGATGGGTTTTCCGTAGCTTCTTCCCAACGAGCGGTGTCGACCATCAAATACTTATCGTTCTTAGCCGGATCAGCATCGATCTGAGCCTGTAAACGGATGGGGAAACGACTGGCCATTTCGGCTTGTTTCTGATAAGCAGATTGCCCTGCTAAGCCATCTATTTTCAGTAATTCAGTTAACGTTGACACCAAATAATTAGATGCATCCAAACGAGAATCTGAAACAAGTTTTTCGCCTTTAGCATCCAACCATCCATCGATATCTATTTTAGCCTGGTCTGGATAATATTCAGTATAATCAGCCAATAAAGCAACAGCTAAGTTATAAGCCGAGGTTAATCTATCCTGCAAAGATGTTGAGCTCTTTGATTTTTCATAATTTTTATAAGCTTCCTCAACATCAGTCAATGTTTCACGAGATTGGCCATTATTCCAGTCACCTCCAGTCTTATTGTTCGCCCACTGGTCATAATAATTATCAGTCAACTTAAATGCGATTTCAATACTTTCTTTCTGCTCAGTTGTCAACGAAGCTGCTGCTTTAGCCAATAACGCATTTACAATCGTTTCGTCTTCAACAGCAATATACTTATAAGTATCTAATGTGCTGTTGTCTTCCGGAGACATAGCCGTTCTATTGCCAATACCCGTCGGAGTCATAAAGTTGAAACCGGCAGCACCATCTTTCTGAGCATCGATCATGCGATTGATGTCTTTTGCGTTTAACACAACAGATTCTGCAACAACCGGAGTCAATGTCAAAGCCTCACAAGAAGTAGCCTTATTCCCTGCTTCGGCAGCCGTATAAACAGCGGCAACTACTTGAGTTCCTACAATATTCAGACCATACTGATTAGCAGCAGTCCTAGAAGACTTCTTCAATACGATGTATTTGTCCGAATCGTGGAAATTAGCATACAGAATTTCATTTGCCAGCTTCTGTGTATTGTCTACGTTAGAAGAGAACCAACTCCACTCAACATTGCAACCTTCCAGAATAGAAGCTTTCAAATCTGCAGATGTAGCAGTCGTAGCGATTTTATCTTTGCCATAAGCTGTTTTATGATCAAAGATAATTCCTAACCCTGTTTCCTTGTTCTTAAAGGTAAATTTGCCACCAGTTGCTCCGTCTTTCTTATCATAAGAAATCTGCCACAAAGAATAGTTTAAAGGAGCTTTATCAGCATCCACAATACGGAGAGTCACTTCACCGGTTTTAAAATCGCGTTCTTGGATCAAAACCTGATTTTTTCCTCACCAACACGTAACTGATACCATTTATCAGCCTCAATCTTGTTCACTTCAGAACCTAAAGTTGCATTGCTCTTAGTTCCGAAAGAACGATAAGTTAACCCAGTCGCACAAGGAGTAACCTGGCCATAAGCATTGCTTACGGGAAAATTACTTACCTGTGCTACCGCAGAGAATGCCGTTCCGAAAGCCAGGCATCCTACAAGAGTAGAAAACTTTTTGTTCATAATCATTTAAATTAATATTAATAATACATATACTAAAAGTTCGATCAGCATCACGTACGTCCCTGTGTTTTCGTCTTTTAACTAAACTTCTGTATTTTGACGAGAGAAAACGGACGTTTTTTAGTCATTTTTGAGGGGCTTTCTGGAGGGTTTGTGTTGGAAAGTCGGTTTTCGTACTTGTTAAGTTATCTGATTGATAAGAAAGAATATAGAAAAGGAAAATAATTGGAAGCAAGGATTGCAGGTTTAAAAAAATTTTTGTGCAGTGAAAATGGCGAACAAAAAAACGTACGTTTTCATTAGTCATTTTGAAAAACACCTCTATATCACTATCATCCAACAACTTACGAGCACAAAATCAAGTATTTGTTATATATGTACACATGTACATTAGTTAAATTGATAACAGATAGGTTATCAGACAGATACTACTCCTTAGCACACTCAAGGATTCCACTGAAAAAAAGAGAAAAACAAGGTATTTTTGCAGAATAGCGACTTATGTGTTATTTTTTCTTTCAGTCAACAACTATTATTAAAGATTATATCTCAATAGTGTTGATTTATTTCTTGGCAAATTTGAAACATGAAAGAAGATCTATCGGTGAGCAAACGGACAAACCTGTGGAAAGGTTCAAATATTCTTACAATTGTCCTATTATTCCATAAACTTACTATTGATTACGAAAACAACTGTCATACTATCATGCTTTGCTTTTAAGATCATGAATATCAATACTTACACGAAATGATAGTAGACATGACGGATGGTTTTTCAACTATCATACCATCATGGATACAATAGCTTTTTTACGTAGCATATAGCTTATTTTCAACAATATAGTTACATTTTTTTGTCGAGACCCGGGTGTCCGACACCGGCAGATCCGGGTCTCAAGACTGCTCAGATGGAGGTGTAAATGGCCCTGATATGGGTATTTTGAGGAAAAGATCTAACGTCTTTCATTAAAAAAAGTAACGTGTTCCGGAAAAAAGGCTTATGCTTTCCGCAAAACATTCCGTTTTTAACGCTTTTGGAGTATGTCTATTTCGAGTAAAACGGCCGAAATGATAGTTAAACAGCTGATTTATGATAGTTGCATGATAGTTGAAAAGGGAACTATCATATCTATACAATATGATATTCAATGTTCACACAAGAAACATGATGGTATGATGGAGAATTTGTAAATAATGGGTCCGTAGGGGGCGGGGTTACTCCGCCCATTAGGAATCAACATCACCATAATTAAATGGCAATAGGCAGAACAGAATCCAGCCCCTACAGAAAAATCCCCGCTCTTATTCGACCGGGTCTCCAAACAGAGTTGCGGAAGAGGCGCGGTTTATGCGTACTTTTATAAATTGTCCTACGCGATAATTCTTCTTGTCAAAAATCACAACCTTATTCTGGCTGGTACGGCCGAACAACTGTTCGCGCGAACGTTTGGAGAAACCTTCGATCAGAACCTCGAACACTTTGCCGATATCACGCTTGTTACTTTCTTCCGAAAGCTGGTTCTGCAAGTCGATCATGCCTTGCAAACGGCGGACTTTCTCTTCTTCACTGACCGTATCGGGAAGATGCTGGGCCGCATAGGTTCCCGGACGCTCGGAATATTTGAAAAGAAAAGCACTATCGTAGCCTACTTCACGCATCAGGGAAAGCGTTTCTTGATAATCCTCCTCCGTTTCGGAATGAAAACCGCAAAACAGATCGGTCGAGATAGCACAGTCCGGCAGGATACGACGGATAGCGGCAATACGATCCAGATACCATTCGCGCGTGTATTTACGGTTCATCACTTTCAAGATACGGGAACTTCCCGATTGTGCAGGAAGATGGATCATCTTACATATATTGTCATGCTCGGCGATCACGTGCAGGGTTTCATCGCTCATATCTTTCGGATGCGAAGTGGTAAAGCGGACACGCATTTCAGGCACTTCCTCGGCGACACGCTTCAGCAAGGCGGGAAACGAAATTTTCTCCCCCTCTTTCTCAAAGAGATAAGAGTTGACATTCTGCCCCAGTAAGGTCACTTCCTTAAAACCTTTATCGCGCATATCGCGTATTTCGTTCAGGATACTTTCGATGTCCCGGCTGCGCTCCCTTCCGCGGGTATACGGCACGATGCAATAGGTACAGAAATTATTACATCCGCGCATGATGGAGACAAAGCCCGAAATATGCACGCCTCCCAATTTCAATGGGATCACATCTTTGTAGGTTTCCTGCGTGGAAAGTTCTACATTGATCGCCTTTTCGCCGTGCTCGACCGCCCCCACCAGGTTCGGCAGGTCCATATAGGAATCCGGGCCGACTACCAAATCGGCATGATGCACTTCGATCAGCTCCTCCTTCACTCGCTCCGCCATACATCCGAGCACGCCGATCACTAAAGATTTTTCTTTCTTTTTAAAGACTGGAAATACTGAAGCCGTCCGTAGATTTTCTGTTCGGCATTATCGCGAACCGAACACGTGTTGACGAAAATAGCATCAGCGTCTTCAATCTTGTCAGTCACTGCATACCCATCCATTTTCATGATGGAAGCGACTACTTCGCTGTCTGCCACATTCATCTGACACCCGTAGGTTTCGATGAACAACTTCTTTTTCTTCCGTTACGGCTGCGGATTTTAAGTCCACGCCATTCTCTTGATTCGTCATCTTATTTACTAATTACTGTTAAATATAAATGTTTTTGAAAAATAATTCACTAAACACTTGCACAGTCAAAATACCACGCTTATATTTGTAATCGAAAAACGTAAATTTTTTCATAGTTAAGGTTTTGGTTAAATCGAATAAGGGTGGCTGTGAAGTTACCCTTATTTACTTTTATACCTATTATATGTATCCTTTCTTTCACTTCTAAATAATATTTCCTACATTTGGAGTGCAAAAATAATCAAAGTTTATGGATAACGCAGGTGATTGGCTATATATTGTGTTCCTGATAATTGCAGGGATCAGCAGTTTGTTCGGTTCCAAGAACAAGAAAAAACGTCCGAAACAGATATTGGGACAACCGGACAGGGAAATCGTCACAAACGAAGATAATGTTCCCGACAAAGGCTTTTGGGAGATTCTGGAAGAAATGCAAAATCCGAAACCGGTAAAGCAACCTGTACCCACACCTAAAAGAAAAAAGAAACAACAACAAGTTGCAGCCCCCTCACCATTTCTTGCCGCCGAAAAGTGACAGACAAACAATCTCCTGCCGGCGATCGCCTTGTCGTTCCCTCAACCGAAGAGGAAATCCCACTTACGGATATCGAGTTCGACAATGCCGCCGAACTGAGAAAAGCTGTTATTTACACTGAAATACTTAATCGCAAGTATTAATCTATAGTCTTTTTTAATACCTTTGCGCCGCACTGTTAACTGAATAAAGTATTACTAAATTAATAATATCATGGCTTTAAAATTTATTACAGCTGAAGAAGCAGCTTCATTCGTACATCACGACGACAATGTAGGCTTTAGCGGATTTACTCCTGCAGGATGTCCTAAAGTTGTGCCGGGCGCCATTGCAAAAAAAGCAATTGCCGAACATGAAAAAGGTAACCCTTTTCAAATCGGTATGTTTACCGGCGCTTCGACAGGCGACAAGCTGGACGGCGAACTGGCTCGTGCCAATGCAATCAAATTCCGTACTCCGTATCAGTCCAACAAGGACCTGCGTGCCCTGCTGAATTCCCACGGTGCACAGTATTTTGACATGCACTTGTCTGAACTGGCACAAAGCCTGCGTTATGGCTTCTTAGGCAAGATCGACGTAGCCATCGTCGAAGCAGCCGATGTGACGGAAGACGGCGAAATCGTTCCGACAAGCGGTGTCGGTATCCTGCCGACAATCTGTCGCATGGCCGATCGTATCATCATCGAGTTGAACTGCCGCCACCCGAAAGAAATCCGCGGTATGCATGATATTTACGAGCCGGCTGATCCTCCTTTACGCCGTGAGATCCCCATCTACACTCCGTCCGACCGTATCGGTAGTGACTGTGTGAAAGTCGATCCAGCTAAGATCGTCGGTGTTGTCAAGACCGACGAACCGAACGAAGGCGGCAAGTTCTCTCCGCTGGATGACGTGACAATGGCTATCGGCCAGAATGTTGCCAACTTCCTAGTTGGCGAAATCAAAGCCGGCCGTCTGCCGAAAGAATTCGTTCCGCTACAGAGTGGCGTAGGCAATGTTGCCAATGCCGTTTTGGGTTGCATGGGCGAAAACAAGGATATTCCGGCATTCAACGTTTATACGGAAGTTATCCAGGATGCCGTTATTGCTTTGATGAAAGAGGGACGCGTCAAGTTTGCCAGCGGTTGTTCACTGTCTGTCAGCAACGAAGTGATCCGCGACATCTACGCGAACTTGGATTTCTTCAAAGATAAGATTCTGCTTCGCCCGCAGGAAATCTCCAACAATCCGGAAGTAGCCCGCCGTCTCGGCCTGGTGGCCATCAATACGGCTTTGGAAGCCGATATATTCGGTAACATCAACTCTACGCACGTATCCGGTACTCGTATGATGAACGGTATCGGCGGTTCCGGCGACTTTACCCGTTCGGCTATGTTGTCGATCTTCACGACTCCGTCTACAGCGAAGGAGGGTAAGATCAGCGCGTTCGTACCGATGGTATCTCACTTGGATCACAGCGAGCACTCCGTCAAAGTCATCATCACGGAATATGGTGTAGCGGACTTACGCGGTAAATCTCCGATCCAGCGTGCTCGTTGCATCATCGACAACTGCGTCCATCCGGACTACAAACCGTTACTGGAAGAATACCTGGCAATGGGTATCAAGGGACACACGCCACAGAACCTGAAATGTTGCTTCGCTTTCCACGAAGAACTGGCAGCCAGTGGCGACATGCACAATGTTGACTGGAGTAAATACAACAAATAATCGTTGTATCATATATACAGAAAAGGGCTGTGTCAAAACTCCGTTTTGACACAGCCCTTTTCTTTAAAGTTCCGCCTCAACCACAAAGAGAAAAAGCGATCGTAAACCATGTAAAAAGTTTCCTTCTTTTGTTATGAAGTCCTTTTTCCAACAGCCCTCTTAAAGCCGATTGAACCGAACTGCTTGACGGCAAGCTGTATTTATGGATAAATTTTCCGGAAGTCAGTGCCGTTGCTTTCCCTTCTTTACAAATGGCAATCATCAGCTCTTTCTGCTTTTCCGGCAATTGATAAAGCAACTCAGAATAGGTAAAGGAATAAGAATCCAAAATGAAGTCCACTGCCTGTTCAATCATCTCGCCACCGCACACCTCTCCTTTCGGAGTCATTGCAAAAAAGAATATTCAATATCTTTTGCAGATACCAAGTGATTCCTTCAAAACGATTATACAAAGAGTCAAAGACTGTAATATCAATATTCTTTTGCGCCATCCTGAAATGATGTTGTAGACGGCATTAGATGCTTCGGATGCAAGGAATACGGCAGGACCGGTCAATTCCTGCGGATCCAACCAACGGCCGGCCGGAGTCTTGGCACAGATGAATGTATCAAACGGATGACGGCTTCCATCGGGCTGGATTTCACGTAACGGAGCTGTTTGCGGAGTAGCGATATAGCCCGGACCGATACCATTACACTGAATGTTGTATTCTCCGTATTCAGAACAGATGTTACGGGTCAACATCTTCAAACCACCTTTAGCGGCAGCGTATGCAGAAACGGTTTCACGACCCAACTCAGACATCATAGAGCAGATATTGATGATTTTTCCGTGTCCTTTTTCCATCATCGCAGGCAAAACCGCTTTAGAAACAATGAACGGAGCATTCAAGTCAATATCAATAACACGGCGGAAATCGGCAGCTTCCATCTCGTGCATCGGAACGCGACGGATAATACCGGCATTGTTTACAAGAATATCGATGGTACCTACTTCTTTTGCAATAGTGGCAACCATAGCCTGTACGGCAGGTTCGTCAGTAACATCGCATACATATCCGTGTGCCTTGATTCCTTTTTCAGCGTAAGAAGCCAGACCTTTATCCACCAATTCCTGATTGATGTCGTTGAAACAGATGGTTGCGCCCTGTTCTGCAAAAGCAGATGCAATAGCAAAACCGATACCATAAGAAGCGCCTGTTACAAGAGCTACTTTACCTTCCAAAGAAAAATTCAAATACTGATTCATGATACTTATATTATTAAATTAATGAAGTTATATGATTTATTTCAAGTCTGTAATCAATGAGAAGTCCTGATCGCCATAGTCCAGGTTCTCTCCACCCATACCCCAGATAAAGGTATAGTTATGAGTAGCGGCAGCAGAATGGATAGACCATTCGGGAGACAATACAGCCTGGTCGCCTTTCATCCATATATGACGGGTTTCATCCACTTCGCCCATGAAGTGGCAAACTGCATGTTCTTCGGGTACTTCAAAATAGAAGTAGGCTTCCATACGACGGCTGTGCACATGTGCCGGCATGGTGTTCGATGGTTGGACAAAGAACCCATTTCAGCAACGATGGCATCTGCCTTCGTCACTTTTTTATCGGGATAGTTGCGATGTGCAGTAACAGAGTTAAAATAGAATTGGGCCGGGTTCTTGACATCTTTACTTTCAAAAGTCACTTCCCGGTCTCCCGAACCCAGATAAAGCGCTTCTTTATAATCCAGTTCGAACACGGCATCTCCGGCTTTGACCACACCGGGACCGCCCACATTGAAGATCCCCATTTCACGGCGGGTAAGGAAATAAGGCGCTTTCAACGGATCGATTGCTTCCAGAACCAATACCTCGCCAGCCGGCATAGCGCCACCGACGATCATACGGTCGTACATCGAATAGACCATATTCACTTCATTCGGAGTAAACACCTTTTCAATCAGAAAGTCACGACGGATACGTTTCGTATCATATTGCTTTGCATCTTCCGGATGCGCAGCATAACGCAATTCATAATTTGTTTTGCTTTCCCGGCCATTCCGTATAAGGGGCAGACCAGAATTCATCCGTCTCAAACCAGAGGCACTAAAATAGACGCTGCGCCGGATTCGATTTGCACCCCTTCGCAACCAGCCGTTCTTATCGAAATTTGCCGGAGACTTCAACTGGCGACGAATGACGGAAGTCAAAGCGCAACGCACCTGCGCCGGTTTCACCCGTTCGAAAATAAAAGCAGCTTGTCCTAACGCATGGAAAGCACCGAAACGGTAGCAGATGGAACGACCGACAACCGGAAAGGAACCTTCGGGAGAAATAAAACGTTCCAGTATCTCGGCATAACGAGCATGACGTTTCAACTGTGTATCCAAGAAATCAGCTCCCTCGATATTATGTTTCTTCATCACGACCAGCACGTCCGTCAGCATCGGATGGATTACGAAACTATTATAATAGTCCATGTGAAAATCAACTCCATCACCATACATAGCATCACCTTTATACCATTCGTCACGGAATTTTTTCACTCCATACAGCATCCGTTCCATATCACATTCTCCTGTAAACTCCAACAAAGCAGCTTCGACGGTCGAAGCAAAAAGCAACCAGTTGTTTTCAAAAAGGCTTGATGTTACGGCTACGCTTCAATTCGGTAATCATCCATTCTTTTGCCTGCGGATCAAGATTCCCCCAAAGTTGTTTCGGAGCACGCAATAATCCCTGAGCCAAAAAAGCAGCATCTACCAGAGGTTGCGACGGTTCACCGAAAACCAGATAGTCGGGAGCCCCAGGATTAACAGCATTCTTCAAGCCTTTTACCGTCAGGTTGATATATTTCTCACGGAGCTTGCCTTCCGGCGTATTGTTCGGTCCCAGTTCCAGCCAGGGAGCGATACCGCGAGACCAGACGGCCCACCGCCTCCAAATGCGAGAAACGACGACGGTTGCCCAACGATTCGTAAGGCATATTCTTCTTCAACGTATTATTGCTCAGATTGACAAGTACGGGGTCTGCAATGCGTGTCAGATTTTCCACCCAGAATGCACGATCTTCTTTACCTGTTGTTTGCTGGGCGTTGCCTGTAAAAGGCAGGCAGATCGTACATAGAATTAGTACGGCGATTTTCAATGAATTTCTCATGGTTTATATTCAAATTAATTTTTTCAGTCTCATCAATGCTTCCACATAATAGTAATCGGCATAGCTAAGCGGCACGTCCACCTCGCTGTTTCCAGGCAGATGGCCGGTCGAATGCTTGAGTACAAAGTTACAGTTTGTTCCCTTCTCCGCCAAATATTCAGGGGATGATAAAGAACGCACCTGCTGTTCGGCAAAGTCCAGATAGCTTTTTGCCTCATCCGATTTATCCAACTGGCTCAATTCGATCAAAGCCGAAGCCATGATAGCGGCAGCAGAGGCATCGCGCGGTGCATCCGGGATATTAGGAGCATCGAAATCCCAATACGGGACTTTATCGGCAGGCATATTCGGATGGTTCATCAGGAAACGGGCAATATGCTTGGCCTGTGCCAGATATTCGGGACTGCCGGTTTCACGAGCCATCATCGTATAGCCATAGATTGCCCATGCCTGTCCGCGTGCCCAAGCCGATTCGTCGGCATAGCCTTGATGCGTCATTTTGATATGAGGTTTTCCGGTGATGGTGTCATATGAAACGACATGATAGCAGCTATAGTCATCGCGGAAATGATTTTCCATCGTCGTATTGGCATGCGTGACCGCGATATCATGGAAACGGTTATCGCCGGTAGTCTTGCTTGCCCACGTCAGCAGTTCGAGGTTCATCATATTATCGATGATAACCGGATACTGCCATTTGCCGTTATTGGTAAAGTCCCAGGAACGGATCGCCTTGATCATAGGGTTGAATCGGGTACTGAGCGAGCCGGCGCCTGTCACCAGCACATCCTTGTAAGCAGGATTTTGTGTCAGCCGGTAACCGTTGCCATAGCTACAATAAAGCATGAAGCCTACGTCGTGGTTATCCGTCACATGCTGCACTTTTTCCAAGCGTTCGGTAAAAAGTCCGGCATACTTCTTCAATTCGGGAGTAGGATTGTTTTCATACAGATACCAGAGTTCACCGGGGAAGAAACCGCTGCACCACCAATAGCAGTCGCTGGTTTCCAGTTGCCATCTTTGATGCTCTTAGGCAGCCGGCCATCCTGTTGTTCCAGTTCTTTGGCCATAAGCAGCGCCTGTTCGGTCGAGGCTTTCAAACCGCGGTCAATCACTTTCGCAAGAGGTTCCTCCTGCGGGGCATTACTACAAGACGACAACAGCAGTGTGGTTCGCTAACACAGATAAACTTAAAAGTTTGTTCATAATCGAATAATTAGAAAGATTTTGGACAAATATAGGGATAAGTTTACAAATTACTGCGTATTACGATAGAAAAGCGATTGGTATACATGACGAAGCCCCGAAAATGTCATTTCATCTCCGGGGCTTGTGTCGTATCCTGATCTTGGTTGGCCTTTTCCCCCCTGGTTTCACATCCACCTATATATATTTTCAAGTGAAAAATAAGAAGGCTACAATAATAACTAATAAACAAATACACAAGTATTTACTGCCATCGCTACCACTTACGTTTTCGCCCTTAGTCAAAAAGGTTTTTGACCAGTGTCGAAAAGGCTTTTGACCTTGGTCGAAAAGGTATTCGACTAAAGGCAAAAGGTCTATGACCAGGCTGTTTGACAACAGAAACCATAGCTATTGTCGCTTAAACAGAACCATCCGGGACCGACTTGATCTCTGATGAAGGCAAACATAAGCAGTGAAGCCACTTTCACTGTCAAACCTGCATTTAACCGGTTCCGCTTTTTCTTAAATACAGACTATTTCTTGAAATACAAACGTAACAATATCGTAACATCTCATTCAATCCCATGTAACCGCTTCGTAATATTTGTTTCGTTCCTTTGCAGGTAGAATAAAAAGGTAAACAAAGTGAGAAAATTTTTCGAAAAGATTGTAGAAGGGGGGTTACTCATCAGCGGAAGCGTCAGCAGCTTTACGATTTTGCTGATCGTGTTCTTTCTGTTCAAAGAGGCCGGCGGCCTTTTCAATACTCCGGCCACAGAAGAAGGCTATGTTCTTGCCGTAAATAAAAGCAACGATGTCGGAAAATTATCACCGGAGAAGATCATGGACATTTTCGACGGTAATATAACCAACTGGAAAGATATCAGCGGGATGGATCAGGATATCCTGATATTCCGTTTCTCCGATCTGACCAACTATTATACGGAGGAGAGGAACTGGGCGACGAATTTCAATACGTCCCGCAAAAGATCAGCGAACTGGTGGCGAAAGAACCAGGTATCATCGCTTTCTTCCCCAAACAGTATTTACTGGAAAAGGGGTTCCAGGGAAAGGTACTGCCGGAAGAGAAGATCACATTAGGGGAGTTCTTCGGAGGGACGAAATGGTATCCGACCTCGACACCGGCCCCTATATTCGGATTGATTCCTTTGTTGTTGGGCACATTACTGGTCAGTATCGGCGCAATCGTACTTTCACTTCCTTTCGGAATTGCGGTTGCCATCTACATGGCGGAAATAGCGAACAAGCGGACACGCGACCTCTTGAAACCGATCATCGAACTGCTCGCGGGCATTCCGTCTGTCGTCTATGGTTTCTTCGGCTTGGTGGTCATCGTGCCGCTCATACAGAAGACATTCGACCTGCCTGTCGGCGAAACGGCTTTTGCCGGCAGCGTGGTCCTGGCGATCATGGCGCTCCCAACGATTATCACCGTTGCGGAAGATGCCATGCGGACAACGCCCCGCGCCATGAAGGAGGCAAGCCTCGCCTTGGGTGCGACCCAATGGCAGACAATATATAAAGTAATCATCCCATATTCCATTTCCGGCATTACATCCGCAGTCGTGCTGGGTATCGGACGTGCGATAGGCGAGACGATGGCAGTCCTGATGGTAACCGGCAATGCGGCCGTCATCCCGACCTCCTTCTTCGAGCCGGTGCGGACTATTCCCGCGACGATCGCCGCCGAACTGGGAGAGGCTCCCGCCGGAGGCGCACACTACGAAGCCTTGTTCCTGCTCGGCGCCGTCCTCTTCCTGATCACGTTGATATTGAGTATCTCCGTCGAGTATATTTCATCTAAAAAGAAAAATCTGATTAGCATTATGGCACCTGTACAAAAGTTAGGAAATATAGATTTAAAGAAACGGACCTCCCAAAAGTTTGCATTCGGTTTCTTCACCCTGTTGAGTTATCTGGTCGTAGCGATCTTGTTCGTGATCTTAGGCTTCATCATCATCAAAGGAGGCAGCGTGATCAGCTGGGACTTCCTGACGAAAGCGCCGGAAGAGGGAATGACGAAAGGGGGAATCTTCCGGCGATCGTCGGAACCTTCTACCTGATCGTCGGAAGCAGTATCATCAGTTTCCCGATCGGGATCATGAGCGGCATCTACATGAATGAATATGCGACAAACGGCAAAGTGGTCCGCTTCATCCGTATCATGACAAATAACCTGAGCGGAGTCCCGTCAGTCGTATTCGGTTTGTTCGGTATGTCGCTGTTCGTCAATGCACTGGGTTGGGGAGATTCGATCATAGCCGGTTCGTTTACGCTGGCATTGATGTCGCTTCCCCTGATTATCCGCACTACGGAAGAGGCTCTGAAAAGTATCGACGACTCGTTCCGGCACGGTAGCCTGGCTTTGGGCGCAACGAAGTTACAGACCATCCGCCGTGTCGTGCTTCCGATGGCTTTCCCGAATATCATCACCGGCCTGATCTTGTCGGTCGGACGCGTATCGGGCGAAACAGCTCCGATCCTGTTCACCGTGGCAGCCTATTTCCTTCCCCAATTGCCGGGAAGCATCTTCGACCAGTGCATGGCACTGCCTTACCACTGTATGTAATATCCACGAGCGGAACGGATATAGAAGCCTCCCGCGGCATGGCATACGGAACGGCTTTGGTGTTGATTGCCATCGTCTTGGTTGTCAACCTGCTGGCAAATCTATTGCGTAATTATTTCGCTAAGAAAGTAAAAATGAATTAATTGAAAATTATTTATGATAAAGATTGATGCTCAAAACGTAGATTTCCATTACGGAGACTTTCATGCGCTGAAGAACATTTCGATGCAGATAGAAGCCAACACCTCGGTAGCCTTTATCGGCCCGTCGGGTTGTGGCAAATCTACCTTCCTCCGTTTGTTCAACCGCATGAATGACCTGATCCCCGACACACGTCTGGAGGGTAAGATATTCATCGACGGGCGGGACATATACAGCAAAGGGGAAAAAGTCGATACGCTCCGTAAAAAACGTCGGGATGGTGTTTCAGAAACCGAACCCGTTCCCGAAGACAATTTTTGAAAATGTGGCTTACGGTCTACGCGTAAACGGCATTAAGGATAACGGATACATCGAAGAAACCGTTGTCAAAAGCTTGAAGCAGGTCGTTCTCTGGGACGAGGTCAAGGACAAGCTGAAAGATTCGGCTTTCGCTCTCTCCGGCGGCCAGCAGCAACGCCTTTGTATCGCACGGGCATTGGCCATCTCACCTTCCATCCTGCTGATGGACGAGCCCACTTCAGCCCTCGATCCGATCTCTACAGGCAAGATCGAGGACTTGATCCATGAACTGAAAAAGGAATATACGATCGTGATCGTCACACACAACATGCAGCAAGCTGCGCGTGTAAGCGACAAGACAGGATATTTTTATTTGGGTGAACTGGTCGAATATGGTGAAACGCGTAAGATCTTCACCAATCCGGAAAAAGAATCGACCCAGAATTATATCACAGGGAGATTCGGGTGAGAAGATTTATGAATTATGATTTATCATCAACATATAAATCATAATTCATAATCCATAAATCATAAATTATAAATTATAAATCAAAACATGAAGGTTATTGAACAAGAAATAGCGGCGTTAAAGAATACGATCAACGAGATGTGGGCACTCGTCCACCAGCAGATATACAATGCCGGTGAAGCGATGCTGACCGGAGACAAGGAACTGGCCTACAAAGTGATCAGCCGTGAACGCCGCGTGAATGCATTCGAGCTGAAGATCGACAGTGATTGCGAGGATATCATTGCCTTGTACGCACCGGTGGCTATCGACCTGCGTTTCGTACTTGCCATGTACAAGATCAATACAAACCTGGAACGCCTCGGCGACTTCGCCGAAAGTATCGCACGCTTCTCCGTCAACCTACCGGAAGGAGAACCGATCGATCCGGAACTGGTAAAAATCGCACGCGTAGAAGAAATGTTACACGAACTTCTCGGCATGATATCATTAGCTCAGGAAGCCTTTGAAAAGGAAAGTTCCGAAATCGCGTCACGCATTTTCCTGAAAGACAACATCATCGATGAGATCAATCACGATTCGACTCCTCTGATCGCCCAGTATATCGAAGCGCATCCGGGCAGCGCACTTGCCGGCCTTTACATGGCGGGCGTCATCCGCAAGATGGAACGCTTCGGCGACCATTGCACCAACATTGCAGAAGAACTGATCTTCTACCTGGATGCGAAGGTGATGAAGCACATCGGCAAAACGGAAGAAAAGTAATATCTTTGCAGCCAGAATCAAACATAATCGTAATCGACAATGAAACGACTAACGGCATTCTGGCTGTCAGCCTGCTTTTTATGCACTATTCCCGTACAGGCGCAATCATTTATTCCCGAACGGGACTCCTCCGATATTTCCCTGTTCGAATATGCAACGAAGATTCCCAAGCGCAATAATGTATTCAACCTGGATCTGGAAATGCACGCTTCTTTCAATACTTTCTTCACCGGGCACAAGCTGGATGAAGCTGCTTTCCGTTTCAACCATATCAAGATCGAGGCGACCGGCGAAGTAAACGACCGTCTTTTCTACTGGTACCGCCAGAACCTCAACCAGGGGAATGAAGGCATGGATCTGGAGAACCTGCCGGAATCGATCGAATATGCGATGATCGGCTATCGCCTCAACGATAAATTCACGATTACCTTAGGGAAACAGGATGCTGCCTGGGGAGGGTTCGAATATGACCTCGATCCGTATGCTATATATGAATACAGCGACATGAACGAATACATGGATTGCTATTTTACAGGAGTCACGCTTGGTTATCAGCCGACTCCTTCCCAGGAACTACGTTTGCAAGTAACAGACAACCGAATCGGGAGCATGGAAGACGCTTACGGCCTGCTTCCCGCCGGAATCGAAAAGCCACGTGCTCCGCTTTTCTACACGTTCAACTGGAACAGCAGTTATCTGGACGAGATTTTGAACCTCCGCTATTCCGCCACGGTCGGAGAACAGGCCAAAGGGAAATGGATGTATATGGCATGGGCCGGGCACAATGTTTGCACCGGCCCGTTTGACGGATATTTCGATGTGATGTACACACGTGGCTCACTCGATCCGTTAGGTATCCTGACCGAGTTAGTCCCTCCGTCCGCCGAGAATGAAGAAAGCTCTGTCTGCTTGCGTAACATCCAGTATCTTTCACTCGTGGCAGAGATGAATTACCGCTTTCATCCGAAATGGAACGCCTTCGCCAAAGGAATGTACGAAACCGGGTCGGTCTATAAAGCGGGAGATGAAGAAGGAGAACTCCCGGACGGGAAATACCGTACGGCATGGGGCTTGCAGACCGGCATCGAATTTTATCCGATGGCGGATGAAAACCTGCATATCTTCCTCACCGGAACAGCCCGCTTTTACAATCTGACGGAAAAAGCAAAAGCGCTGTGTGCTTCCATTGAAAACACACAACGCTTGTCGGTAGGGTTCATATACAAGTTACCGCTGTATTGATCAAAACATCAGTACCAACTGATCTCCAGCCTGCAATTCGACTTTCAACGTGCCGTCGACAACCGGGAGAGATACGGCTTTTGGTTGATCTTGATGCCCATATTCGCCGAATCGGCCGGGAGTTTGATACGGAACGAACCGGGAACCAGTGCTTTCAAACCGGCTTCCGCCAAGCGGCCTTCTTTCCATTTGGCAGACACTTCGCCGCCTCCGCGAACTTTCAGTCCTTTGAAACTGCCGCTTTTCCAGGCGGAAGGCAGGGCGGGAAGCAGTTCGATTTCTCCCGTCTGGCTCTGTACCAGCATTTCGGCAATACCGGCACAACCG
>VOFB01003090.1_pt1 | contig 20447 bp, 45 predicted proteins | sample 5384141 | NCBI WGS metagenome assembly VOFB01 (sample SAMN12384721, study PRJNA508395) | human gut metagenome | isolation source: healthy gut A | host: Homo sapiens | reverse complement strand
ATGGTTGAAGATCCCTTGCAGATGTAGTCCCAATCCTTTTTGTTATTCACAAACTCGACGGTATATCTTGTTTCAATATCCACGGCGCTGTCCTGGTAGGAAACCATGAAATTTCACCTCTATTATATCTACCGCCGAATCCAGGTGAGAATTTACTCACCCTCAGAAAAATTTTCGTTTTCAATATCTCCGCCGATGCTGAACACCTCATAGGCGGCAGACTCCAGGCGGCTGATAGAGGCCGTGGCGGTCGGCTCCCGCTCCTGATTGCGTCCGCCTCCGCCGTCATGATGTCATTCACCAGATTGAACGCATCCACAACGTCATCATCGGAAACAATCAAAACGGAATACTTTCTTTTAATCTGCTCCAGCGTTTCCTTTTTTCAAATACATGGTTACATCTCCTTATGAAAATTTTGGTTGAATGTATCAGAGTATGCGGCAACGCCATTCCAGTCATCGTAGCGCACTTTTTCCTGTTTGTCCGCCGCACTCAAAAATCAGGTTAGCTCTCGGCTCGCTGCCGTCTTCAAAATACCCGGCGCTTTCCGCATATATACCACTTTGCAAACGGTTCACGCCTGGACACCTCGCGCAGATAATAGCGGCCATCCTCACCGCGATACACCTGCCGCTTCCCATCTCAACCTCAACAAACTTGACGGGATAATTTTGTCCGGGTTTCTGGCCTGGTCATTGTAATAATTGTTTTGTGATACCTCCAGGCACCACATATCCATGGAGGAATAGTGCTGAAGTTTGGCATTTTCTCTTATGTAGTCTTCACCCAGGCGCATATAGGTATCAAGTCCCATAAAGAGAACACCAACATGAGAATCATCATCAATGGCCGTGATTTTTACCTTGTCATCCAGACACGACGGACGCATCCCGATAAGCACATATTCTTTTTGTCTCTGTCCGTGGAGAAGAAAAGGAAACAATCATTGTACCATCTTCCTTTCGTACTTTTCGATCTGCCGCATGGTCAACCACTCCGGCTTTCCATCCTTGGGAAAACTATTCCAGATTGCTTTCATGTAGGCGATCTGAAGCTGCACACTTCCAGCCCACAGGTATTTCTCCACCATATTGCCAAAGCCCAGGAAATACTCGCAGTCCATCTTCATCCTGGACAACAGTTGATAGCGGAAGATTTCATCCTGATGGACAACCAGGTTGATTTCATACTGCTGCCGCTCAGAAATTGGGTTCATAACATTGCAACTGCATTTCGCCGTCTTCATATTCAACATTGCAACCACCTCCTATTATATCTGCCAGGCCAGTGACGAAAATCTTAACCTTGAAAATAAAAAAACGGGGAGTCATCCCCGTTTTTATTTCAATCCACAGCATACACCAGCTCTACGCCGTCGGTCAGCGAAAAACTTTTCGGCCACCGGACAACGGCTGCACAGCGCTCGATTGCATTCACCAGGGGCGCGGCAGGCCGCACCATTCACGCCGCAAATCTCAGGGACTTCTCCCTTTGCGTGAAGAACAATGCGCTTACCGGTCAGCTTTTCAGTAACCAGGCGCTCCAGATACCACAGGGCGGTTTTGTCATCGCTGAAAATCTGGTTACCAATCTTCCATCCCCATCTGCTTCCATAATGCTCAGGATCTTTCTCCACGGGGGATCTCAGCGCCATTGCTTAAATGAATCATCCAGTGCTTTTCGTCCAGCACCTCCGCATTAAGATAAAGGCTATCTGAAACATACATCTCGACCATGATACAAACCTCCATATCTTTTGGCTTCCTATTACATCTAACGCACGACAACGGCAAAAATTAACCAGTAAAATAAAAAAAAACGACGCAGATTTTCTGCGTCGCATATGTATTCATTCAGTTTTCTTATTCGCCGGAGAGAATGGCATCCTTAAAATTTTCCACGGCTTCATCTTTTCAAAATCTCAGAATAGTGGGTGCTGATAGCGATATATTCATCCGAAAGACTTTCCCTGGTAGCGGTCAGAAGATTGTGCGCCTCTTCCACGGTTCCGCCAAACTCATCCGCAGAAAAACCCTCTTCCACGAAAAATCCACCATTGCGGCCTGGGCAGACTTCAGCGCATCTTCCGCACCCGTCCCATCCGCATAGGAATTCCAGGCGGACATCTCATCCATCGCCAGATTGAACAGTTCATCATGCTTTTCAACCGCCGCTTCTGCCGCCGCTGCAATTTCTTCCGCGCTTCCAGACTCAATGATATCATACATTGTAGTCCGCTCTTTCTGTTCTGTTACAGAGCAGGCGCACAGAAAACACATCAGCATGACAGAAATAAAAAAGACAGCACTTCTTCATCTTTCCGCCCTCCAATCGTGGTAGGTGATAGCACCATTCTATCACCCCACGACGATAAATCAATCTTAAATCACACCAAGGTTTTTCAGGGCGGCTCGTCCAACGGTTTCAATATGAACATCGTGGCATCCGTATTTATCATACCAGGAGCAAAGCACCTCCGTGCCGACAAACGCCCTCAAACAATCCCAGGCCAGCCGGTTTTCAAATACCTTATACCGCCCTCTTGCCTTGAGCCTGGGCGCATAGGCTTTTAATCTGGTCAATATTCTTTTTGAAAGACAGCTTGAACGCCGTCCAGCTCAGCTTTTAACTTCATACTCCTGCACCTCCTGAGCATCCATTTCCCCGATGTATTCGATTTTTTGTGCCACGCAGCTTCCATGCCTTGATATACTCGCGGCCACGCTGCCGGGCTTCCGTCTTATTCTTTGCGGTGCATTTCATCTCACCGCTTCCGCCGTCCGCATCGCTGATACATACGGCATAGTGCTTCACATCGTCCACGATTCAAAGGAAACGCCCTCGATAAAGAGGACGGTTCCATGGCCTGGGAGAAAAAGCGGTGCGCCTGCCTTTCCACTCAGGATGATCGCCGCGAACATCTTCAAAAGGTTCCGCGATACGCTTTCGGGATTGCAAGGTATTGAGATTTTGTAATTCGCTCCATGGTTTTATCCCTCCTATTATACCTACCAGGTTAAAACGGAGATAATTTACCATCCATCAAAGATTTATGATGGAAATGGTGAGGTCAAACAGATAGGCTTTTATCTCGTTGATAAAGCCCTCTTTTTGTGTCCACCACATGGAAGATAAACTCCTTTTCAATCCGCCTTTGCAGACGCTTCCACTCCCAGGTCAGCACCAGCTTATTGGGATAGTTGTCAGCGATAGATGGAGTGATGGTAAAGGTGTTTTCACCAATCGCAGGGAGAATGTCATCCGTGAACGCCTCCAGCGCCAGGAGAATTTCATCCAGAATATCTTTCCGCTTTTCAAGAATCAGCGCTTCATTCATTCCAATCATTTCAACCGCTCCAATCCATTAAATTTTGGTTTCTGTTATATCACACAGTCCAGAACGACAAAATTAACCGGAAAAATAAAAAAAAAGGCGGGGAATTTTTCATCCCCGCCAGTCTGTTACATGATGAATGGGCTGTTCAGCTTGTCGCGCCCCTCTTTCATCAGAGCCAGCGCCTTGGCATCGTCCACCGTGGAAGCGATTTGACAAAGCACCTTGTAATTCTTCTTGGGCTGCTGCGCCCCGCTATCCACACGATAGCCCAGTCCGTTGCCGCGCATCATATCCGTTCCCTCAATCGGTTCATACACCTGCACATGAATAGAGGGCTGCTGCGCCACCGTCCGAAAGTTTTCCACCACATCATGATATCCAACCGTGACGCGGAGAATCCGCCCATCTTCCAGCTTGATATCTCGAATGGCCTGCTTTTCGCCCCAGGTGACAAAGTGCATCACATCCAGCTTAAAGCCGCCGCTCAGTTGCCCGTTCCACTTTTCGATCTGCGCCCTCGTGATTTTTGCCATGATAAAATCCTCCTATTCTTTATTCAACGGCGATCCGCTTGCAATCGCCGGAAAGAACATGCTCCAGCTTGCTTTTTACGCTGCCAAAGGTTTTCCGCCTGGAGCTTTGCCATGCCGCGCTCCATCTGGTTCGTGCTGCGCCGTGCCACCTGCTCATAGTAGTTGATGGTCAGCTCCAGAGCGCTCACCGTCCAGGTGATTTCCGTTTTCGTCAGCTTTTCCATTCATTACACCTCCAGGCCACGCCGCATCTTCATGCCGTCCACAACGGCACAGATCGCGCTCATTGCGTCCATATAGGCATCCATTTCCTCATACTTGCCATCCGCCCGGCTGCTGCTCGACCACTGCCCATAAAGCATCACGGCCATATCGCGGATGTTTTGCAGTTCAATGTCCGTCCGGCCATCCAGCTCTAGCACCTTCTTGACTTGCGCCGCCTCTTCCTGGTCAATCCAGCCACGCTCTTTCGGTTTGAAGTTTTCCTTTAGCTCCATGATGGAGTGAAAATCGGTTTTGGTTGTCATGGTAACATCTCCTTCTGTTATATCTTCCGCCGTTCATCAAGGGGAATTAACCACTGATACAAATTTCTTTGGTAAAAATTAAGTACAGTCCAAAAGGCAGGAGAAGAACAACCGCCGTTGCATCCCTATCTTCCGGGGTCTTTCCAGTAGCGCACACCAGGCAAATCAGGATGGAGAAAGCACGAAAACCAGCCCATAAAGTTTCTGTTTCCGCATCAGCTTCCGCCGCTGTTCCCGTGTTTTCCGCCGCATCATCCGTGTATTTTCCATTTTCTGTTCCCCTCCGTCTGTTCTACTTTATTAAAAGATATTCACACCATCAGGCGCAATAAAAGGGTTTTGCCGTGGTGGTCAATGTGCCATCCGTCCAAGTGGTAGGCATCCACCATAGGCAGGTAAACCGCTTTTTGCCAGCCATCCACCACCAGCCGCAAGTCTGCATCATCCACAAGGACAGAGGACACGGCGGGATACCGTGCCATCCGTGAGCACCACCAGGCCACCGGACGCAATCCACGCGGCCATCGCCATTTCAAGGTTGGCAGCTGTTCCACGCTGTTACAGCGCTGCATATCGTCATCCACTGCGCCAAGGTTGAACACATTCCCCAGGTAGTAGCGCCGCGCCTCGTCCAGCGTTCCATTGAAGCCGGTTTCAAAGCTATCGCCGTTTTCAAAGCCGATCTTGAAATACAACATGAAAAAGTCCCTCCATCATGGTTTCCGCTGTTCTGTTCTTGAAATTAACCTGAGATTCCACTTTTTCAATCCATCCGCCCCAGCGCCAGCGCATCCGCCAGCGCCAGGGGTTCGATTGATTAACTTATTCCTTATGCGGCCACCAGTCCAGAGGCCACCAGGTCAGCGCGGATTTTCTTCAGCCGCTTGCAGACGGCCGGCTCAGAGATTCCAATCATCGCCGCAATCTCTTTGCTCAGGTATCCGTCACGGATTCCCTCAATAATCATGCGGTCTTTTTTCGTCCCGCCCGTTCACAAACTCTTCCAGCTCCACACGGGAAACGACGGCGGGTTCTGTCTCGTCCTTGCGGTTCGTCGCTACGGTTTCCAGCGCATCCACCTGTTCGCCGTTCTTGTCGGTGATAGTATCCACACGGCCACGCCCCCGCTTGATATCATCGTTGTACACCTTGCGGATAGCGTCTTTTGCAGAGCGGTAAACCAGGGAGGTCAAGGAAATATTCATCTTTCCCGCCGCCGCTCGCTTTTGCGTTCAGCGCATCCAGATAATCCGCGTCCAGCCGATCCGCCAGCTTCAGCCATGCCTCATTGACAAGGCCATCCAGCCCATGATAGGACAGCATCCAGGCCACAGTCTCGTTATACTGCAAGTAGTGATCTTCCGTGCTGTATCCGATCTCGTTCTTTGCCGCCCGCTTGACGCAAGCCGTCAGCATGTTGATCTGCTCTTTCTCGCTCATCGCCTGCCACTGGTTCAGAATGTTGGAGTTCTGACATGCCCCAAGCCATTTCAAGGCAGATGGAGAAACAGGGCGCAGGCCGTTCGGCTGCCCACCAAAGCGGGCGGCTATCCGGTTCGCCTCTGCAATCTGTCTCCGCGTCGCTCTCATATACAAACCCCTTTCTTTAAGCCCCAGGCGGAAGCGGGGACAGCGCCCCGCCCGCCGTACTGATTAACTAATTCCAGATGAAGTACATGCTGCCGTTGTACTCAAGCGCCACGGCCTCTTGCCCCATCTCGTGCTTTAGCTCGTTGCAGAGGGTAACAACATCGTCGATGTACTTTTCAGCCGCCGCCGTATCACAGTACGCAAAAACCATCGTTGTTTTCTCTGCCACCAGAGCGCCGTCCTGAGCCACCCAATACCCACGAGCGGGGAGGAAGTAGCACCGCCGAAACACTCAGACAGCAGACGCGCCACGCGCTCAACCTGCGCTGTATTGTCGATCTCCTTGTTGATGTCCACCGTCGCGGGGACATACACCGTGATTTTGCTTTTCAGGGGGATGAGGTCTTTCAGTTTCATTTTGCCGATCTCCTTTCAGATTGATTAGCTGGTTCCTTTCTTCCGTCCGTCCGCCGCCCAGCAGAGGGGAGGCGGGGAACTGAGGTGGATTAACTATCTCCTTAACTCTGGTATCATTATACCGCACTTTATGGGCGATGTCAAGAAAAAACCGCTCAAAATTTATCGCTTTTCGCTTGAATAATAGCCAAACCTGCAAGGCTTTATTTGTGCAACATGACGAACCGAAAGCCTGCCAGATCGACACACGCCAGCCCCGGCCAACCGCCACCGACACGGCCTGGACAGCCCAGCACCTACCCCACCCAAGGCCAGCACCCAGCCCCAGCGCATAGCAGGCCAGCACCAGAGGACAACAGAGGAACGCCAGCACCCAGGAGAGAGGGCAGAGGGAGACAGCAGCACCAAAGCCCAGAGACAGCACCCAGGAGAGGGGGAGAGGGCGCAAGACAGGGAGAGGACAGCGGCCAGCGCCTGCACCCAAGGAAGCCAGCACAGCAACCAAGGCCAGCATGAGGACAGAGGGAGACCCAGCCGCCCCCAGCCGATGCAATCCCCCAGCCAGCCAGACAGCAGAGCCAGCGCCGCCCAGGAGATGCAGGGGAGAGGGCAGAGGGACGGGAGAGAGGAAGGAAAGAGAGGAACGGCCAGAAAATGACAGTAAAAGAGCGCCGCCCAGCCTGCACCCCCGACAGAGCCAGCGCCCAGGCGCTCCGGCCATACTGCCAGCAGTCCCAGCATACACGGACAGAGGACAGCCCAGGAGAGCGCCAGAGAATAGGGGAATCAATTCCGCTTTTGTGGAGTATGCAGAACTGCCCTTGACCAACGCCGCCCACGCTATCCCAGGGGAGGCAAGGCAAGGGGGATACTTTACATTTTGAGCGCCACCGCCACGGCGAAAAATCCGCCTTGTACCCCCTTTCTCCACACCTCTAAACTTTTCACCCACCCAAAATCCTTACATCACACCCTTGGTCATCGTGTTAATCTTTGGTTTTATGATTTTCGACTCCGCACTCGGTTTTTACATGTTGACCATCGTACTTTTCTTTGGATCTCAGATTTCCAAGCTTTTATTTTAACGGGTGGATTTGGCAAGGAAATCGCCGTTGATTATCGCACGGAATCTTTATCCTATCCTTATAAGGAGTAAAATAATCAACTTTTTTACCAGATTTCATTGACAAAGACACCCCGTTCTGCTATAATAAAGACAGTGGAGATACCTTGCCTTTAAGCCGTAGGCCAACGGTAATTTCTCTTACAAAGAAATTAGTTAATCTATCTTAAATGGAGGTTGTACTATGGATCAGCTTGCCGAGAATACGATTGTTACGGTTGCCTTACATCCTGGTTTGGAGCAATTCTTTAAGCAGCAGAAACCTCATAACTACAAGAAGAACGAGAGACAAACCGTATACCCGATCAAGAAACAGGAAGAGATCATTGCTATGGCGAATTGGCTTCTGGAGCATAAGGATCGGAAGTATGTTCTGGCTTTTGCGCTTGGTATCAACCTCGGACTCAGAGCCAATGAGCTTCTGTCCTTAAAGATGAACCAGGTTTTCTGGCCTGATGGATCTGTAAGGATGAACGACGATCTGGAAGATACCTCAGATGGGATTGAGATTCTTCAGAGTAAGACAAAGAAATTTAGAACCGTATTCCTTAACGAAGCTTGTAAGGATGCTCTGGAGTGGTGTTTTCCAGAGAGGGAAGCTATTTACATTGTGATGGATACCTCTTTCCCAGCAGAGAAGGTGGTTCTATCCAGGTAGGCACTTTCCGTAAGGTTCTGAAAGAGGCAGCGTGTGCTTGTGGAGTGAAACAGAATGTTGGAACCCACACCTGCCGTAAGACATGGGGATGGCACCAGTATAAGTATAATTCCGACAAGGCGAACTTGGATATCTCTATGCTCCAGCGGGCGTTTGGGCATAGTTCGCCGGAAGTCACCCTCAGATATCTTGGTATTACGGATGAGGAAGACAAGGCTTTGTATCGGAACATGTGTATTCATGTTGTTTCAGACAAAGGATTTGAAGACCATGGTTTGCTCAAGACATTAGGGTGAGACAATGTTATTTTGAGACAGAGGAAAGAATACATGTATCCCCCCCCCTCTAAAAGGGAGCCACTTTTCAAAACCCATTCACCAACGGCCTTTTCTGCTGTTTTTCAGGGCGTTTTGCTGAATGGTTTTCAGCAGAGTTTACATAATCACCTGCTTGTAAGGTCTAAAAATCAAAGGAGCGAGATACCATTGGACATCAAAATCTGCGACGCAATCATGGGGGCGGGGAAGACCAGCGCTGCTATCAACTATATGAATGATTCTCCTGGGAAATTCATCTTCATTACGCCGTATCTCAAGGAGTGCGACAGGATCATTGATAACTGCCCCATAAAAAAATTTCAAATCTCAAAGGATAAGCCCAGGAGTAAGCTGCTTAACCTCCACTTCCTATTGGGCGAGGATTCAACATCTCCAGCACACACGCTCTTTTTTGCCAGCTATACGGATGAAACCATTCGGCTGATCAGAGAAGGGCATTATACGCTTATCATGGACGAGGTGTTTGAGATCGTAAAGGAGATCAACGTCTCGAATGGCGATGTGATGGATCTCCTTGCGAATGGGTACATTGAAATCGACAAGGAGACTTGTCGGGTTAAGTGCTCAATGATAACTATGTCGGAACAACCTTTCAAGATCTCATGCTGAGAGCTAAGGCCGGCACTTTGCTGTACTACAACGACACTTTTCTGTTTTGGATGTTCCCGCCGGAGGTATTTCAGGCTTTTGATGAAGTGATCGTCCTGACATACTTGTTTGAGGCGCAGCTTCAGAAGTATTATTTCGACATCAATGGATTCACTTATCGGTACATTGGTGTGGAGCAGCGCGGGGGCAGTTTCTACTTTTCAGAGACGAACAACCAGTTTACTAAGATTGCCGGCCTAAAGGAAAAGGTGCATATTTTCGATAACAAGAAGCTGAACAGCGTTGGGGATGATAAGTTCGCCCTATCTTCTTCATGGTCTGAGAGACATTTTAGAAATCCTGTTTCGTGCGCCAAAATGCGTGATGGGCTATACAATGTCTTGCGGCATTATTACTCTGGAAAGAGTGGGAACAGCATGTGGACTTCCTTTAAGGCGCAGAAGGATAGGCTTACCCGAATGGGTTTAAGAATTGTTTTGTTTCGTGCAGTTGTCGGGCTACAAATGAATATCGTGGAAAGAAAAAACTTGGCCTATTGCGTGAATATCTTCTTCAATCCGTTCTTAAAGCGATACTTTGAGGAACATGGGTGCGTTGTTGACGAAGATAAGTATGCGCTCAGCGAAATGATTCAGTGGATTTGGCGATCCGCAATTCGTGACGGACACGAAATAAATATCTATATCCCAAGCAAAAGAATGCGAAACCTCTTGACAAATTGGCTAAATGAGGTTAGTATATAAGAAAGGAATTAGTTAATCTATATGTGTGAGTTTTGCAAAAGAAATTTGACTTTGGAACTGCCACTGCAAAGTTGATAAGTACGGTGCCTCTATCTGTTTTGCTGGAGGGTTTGGGCGATATCCGAAAGAAGAGCAGTTCAAGTTTTGTCCAGTATGCGGCAGACGGCTCGATCTGTACAGTCGTGACGGCATGACCAACGAACAGGCAAATGCAAATATCGTGGAAATGCCAGGCGATGCACATGGCTGTTGCCGATACCCGGAAACGATACAAAACCTATTTGCTATGTTTGATCAAGACAATTTGATTCAGATGATTAAGCTTGGGATCAAAAAGCTGATCGATATGGATTTGAAAACGGGTGGTTTATGTGGCCTGTGAATTTTGATCCAGCATGGCTGTTAAACTGTAATGGGTTCACACCAAAGGATGGTGATGTGATGAATGGGCAACCAGATTAAGCAAGCCACGCAAGAGGCGTTTATGCCTCATGCGCTTGTGTGGAGTTTGGTGATGCCTTAGCGATAGAAATTAGTAAGGCATATAAGATCGTAGATAAAACGGATGAAGCGCTCAGCTCGTTCATATCAGAGTTGAGGCAGGCAGATACCGATGAGAGGCGGATGCAGCTGTTAGACGCTATTTGGCGACGGCATTATGAATGTCGCTGACAAAATTATCAAAAGGAATTAGTTAATCAAATTTGGAGGTAAGAGAAATGCTCAACATTGAAAAGCCGGATAAAAATCATCCGTGCAACGGCTGTCACTACTGGAGGTGGATTGGGATCTGCCAGGCTTTGTAACTATAGCCTTTTGACAGGTCATCTCAGAGGTTGCAAACCTGGATCGGAATGCACCAAAAGGATTCCTATGGACGAAGAACTGAAAAAGAAAGAACAGATTAGATTTTTCAGTGCGGATACATTGGGAGGACAGAATGATTCCTCATGGCGCTATTGAAGAATGGTTTGGTGCTATATACCAGGGAGTAGATTATAGCTGGCGTTTTGAGGTGTCTACGTTTGGCAGGCTTAGGAACGCAAAGACAAAGCATGTATACTCTTTCGGATACGGTGACGGCGGCTATCTACAAGCATGTGTTTCTGTCAATGGCAGGCGGCTTAATGTACATGTGCATCGGTGCGTAGCAGAAACTTTTCTCCCAAATGAATGTGGATATGAGATCGTGAACCACATGGATGGTTGCAAGCAGCATAATGATGTGTGGAATCTCGAATGGTGTACCAGAAAAGAGAACTATTTTTCACGCTGTAGATATGGAGCTAATCGATTACGATGTGCCATATCGGATCGGGTATCTTTCACATCTTGGAGCTTATTCAGGGAGCAGCAATGGGATGGCGAAGCTGACAGAAGACGATGTACGGTATATTCGTGAGGCATATATCCCAAAAGCCAAAGGGCAGAAATGCAATCGAAAAGAGATTGCGGAAATGTTTGGCGTTTCTCCAAATTTGATTTCAAAGATTGTAAGCGGAGCTTTGTGGACACATGTTTGACATGAGCTTACGCTTGTTAAAAAAGAATAGATGGTAGGGGGTGTTTTGATATCGATCTAAAGTATTTGAAATTGAAATGCGACATTGTTCGCATGATTTTAAGCGGAGATAAGACTCAAATTAGAGTTCTTGTGAGGCAAGTAAACAGTCAAGATGAAGATCCGGCAGATCAATATGAGACTGGAGATGTTATTGCCGTAAAAGAGACATGGGCTGTAAAAGACGGAAAATATATTTATAAAAGCCGATTACGACAACAACTATTCTAATATTCTATGGGTTCAGTCAACCAGAATGCCAGATGACGCAGTTAGGCTGTTTTTTGCGGATAGTGAGTGCAAGAAAGAAAAATTGCAGGACATTTCATCTGAAGACATTGAAAAAGAGGGCGTTTGGTTGCCAGGCACTTTAGATCCGCAAAACGAGTTTGTTGCAATGTGGAATGAGTCATTAAGTCCCCGTAAAAAGAGAAATACTCATGGAGCAGAAATCCAACAGTATGGGTTATTGACTTTGAGCGAGTATCAAATAGCGAGGTGGCTACATGACGCTATTTGAATATCTTTCTTCGTCCATGGAAAATATGGCTCAGTTTGTTTGTGATCGTGCAATATTATCTCCATGCGATATTGTATGTAGGGGCGAGGAATGTACCGCCGTAAACGGATTCCATAAAACAGCACGGGAACAATGTTTGGATAAGGTACTATCTTTTTTATCCCAGGAGATCGAGTCTGAAGATGAATGATATCAGAGAAACATGCATTGACCATGTTTCTGGCGAGGACTATGCGACACTTTTTTACAAGCGAGAGGAAATGGATCAACTATGTGTATAAGCTTAAAGAGTCGCACCCCGACGAGGTAGATATCAGGCATGTAAACGATGACGGAAGTTTGATAGTGCATATCCCAGCTTCATGGATGAAGATTAAACCAAAAAAGAAAGTAGTTTTGACAGATGAACAAATAGAAGCCTCTAAAGCGCGTCTTGAAAGAGGTAGGCAAAACGATTGAGTATGATAGGAGATGATGCGCATGTAGGTCTGGAAAGGAGCAAAATAGATGAGCAACAGTAAAAGATGTGCGTCAACTGCTATTGGTACGAGAATTGTTGTGGCGCAGAAATTTGCGACGAGTATATGCCGATGGATGACAGCTTAGATGAGGAATACTATGCTGACATTTTGAAAGAAAATTTAGAAGAGTACCAATTTCTTGTAATGGAACAGCAATCATAATTTTCGGGTAGGTAGGATATATGATTTATTTTGATCATGCAGCAACAACACCAGTGAGAAAAGAAGCATTGAAATGTATGTTGCCGTGGTTTATCTGTAATACGGGGAATGCAAGCTCGTTGCATAGTGCCGGCAAGCAAGCCAGAGCCGCAATCAATCAGGCGAGAGCTTATGTCTCTGAATTGATTGGAGCAGAACACGCAAACGATATTATATTTACTTCTGGAGGAACGGAGTCCGATAACATGGCTCTGTCTGGGATGGCTCCGTTCCTTATCCAGTCTGGGAAAAGAGTAATCCTTACCAGTGAAATGGAGCACCACGCAATTTTGAATCAGATTCCGCATATAGATTTGCCCATTCAAAAAGCGCCGGTTTGCTCAAATGGAGTTGTTGATCTTGGCTGGATTGAGGATCGCCTTAATAGGTTTGATGTTGGCCTGGTCAGTATTATGGCAGTTAATAATGAAACTGGCGTTAAGCAGCCAATCAATGAGATTGCAGATCTTTGCAGAAAGTATGGTGCTATTTTTCATACGGACGCAGTTCAGGCAATTGGTCATATGGAAATCAATGTTTCAGATGTCGGTATTGATCTGCTATCGTTAAGCGGCCACAAATTTGGCGCTCCAGATGGGATAGGGCTTTGTACATATCGAAGAGGGTAAGAGATATTATTTCTCCTATTTCATATGGCGGAGGACAGGAGTTTGGGTTTCGGCCTGGGACAGAGAATGTTGCGGGATAGTTGGGCTTGGAGCTGCTGCACACATATTGATGGGCTGTATGAGAGAAGAGATAACGCAGTACGAGTTGATGTCGAAAATGTTTATCAAGCATTTGCGCACCTACGGATGCGATTTCCAAGTGAATTTTGAAAATCAAAATAGGGTTGGGAATATTTTAAGCCTATATTTTCCTGGCGTTGAATCGGAATTTCTTCTGCGGATGTGCGATGCAGACAGGCTTTGTATATCGGCGGCATCGGCGTGTTCGTCTGGTTCAAAAATCTCCAAGCCATGTACTTACTGCATGTGGGTTTACGGATGATAAGGCAAGATCCACGGTTCGCATCTCGTTTGGGCATACAACGACAATTGATGAAATCAATTTGGCCTCAGTAAAGCTATTTTGCTGTGTCCGTAAGATAAGAGAAATGTTTAGGAAGTGATTAGATCAATGGTGAGTAAGACAGACCTTTTACAAAAGACAAGCGAATATATGGATTATATCTCTGAGCACAAAAAGAACATCCAAAAGGCATGGGATGAGATCCGAAATGCTACAATCGGGATTTCGCTGCTCCAGAGGCCGGCTATTCTCGACGAGATGAGCTGGCGCATCAAGAACCATGATGACAGTAAATTTTCAGAGGAAGAATTTGTCCCGTATCGACAGCATTTTTATCCTGTTGATGGTGAGGATATTGATCCAGCCGCATTTGATAGAGCTTGGAGAACCCATTACAGACGAAACGACCACCACTGGCAATATTGGGTAGATGAGGACGGGGACTTTATTTCTTCGTACAGCGTGGACAATAAAATTTGTGCATATCTTGAAATGGTATGTGATTGGCAGGCCATGTCTTATGTCATGGGCGGGAATGCTGTCTCCTACTATGAGTCGCATAAGTCATCTATCCAGATCGAGGCGTATTGGAGAGAGTTCCTTGAGGAAATTCTTTCTCTTCTCAGTGAGTATCTTGCAGTAAAGAGTGAGAATGCGGTGATGTGATGAACAGAGAGCAGAAAAGAGCGATGAAAAGAAAGGCTGAAAGCCGTGGCATAGATGGACACATGGTTGATGTATTTGTCGGCTTACAAAAAGTCAAGAAATCAACCGAACTGATAAAGGACGGAGATAAGGTCAGGATAAATATATCGTCTATCAAGAACCATCCTGACTATGATCGGCTATCTGGCTTGTACAAGGAATTTGTTGAATCCCATCAGGACGATGTGTTTACAGCCGTTATGGATAACGGCGTTGGGAAGTACGGCAATCTTTTTGCGCTAAAGGAAGATCCTGCTGGATGGCTATTTTGGAGCGGAGACTTAATTAAGGTTTGATGAACAGGGGAGATAGGTATAAGCCTCGATAAGCAAATTCATATTTATAGCTTTGATACAAGCGCTTTTTATACAGACGAACAGAAACAGCTTGAAACTTCGATTAACGACCATTGCCTATCGAAGAATAGGCTGAAAGCAGAAAAGGATATCTTATCGGAGTATCACTATAATAGCCTATCTCTCGAAAAAGCACAGGCTAAGTACCGTAAACTATATAGAGTAAAAAAGACGATCCTATTGATATTGGTGACAAAGATAGGATTCGCCAAATCAATAAGGAAATCAAAAATCACAACAGTAGTATTAAGCTCTTGAAGGGTGAATTGCTCAAGCTGCTGCAAACACACAGAGCACCCAGAGAGTTGCGTAGCGAGTATGTCGTTGATAAAAATGTGATTTCGGTATTTGAGTCTATGTTGACGCGGACACTTGGAATGAAGACTGGCAATCTGTATGATGACTTTATGGTGATTCGTACTTATTATTTCGATGTTATAGAAGACCTGATTCTGAATGGGTATATCTATAACGGAGAGAGGTATGTTTGTTTTACTGCGTCCGCCGGCCAGATCAGAACAAAAAAGACTGTGTTCATTAAGGAACGAGTATGGAAAGAAAATCAGAAAACGCTCATGTCTGGATTAACGGTTGACTCTATTAACGAGCGTGGCGGAATCAATATCAATAAGTATCTTGCTTATCTTGCTCTCTGTAACAGTGCAACAGATCCGTGGGAAGAGTTTGACATTACACAGTCAATTGTTGTTGATGATATGGAGACAATGGTTCGTGGTACGGTTGATTTCATTGACCATAGAACATACACCACAGAAAGAAAGGTAATGGATATCCCAATTACGCATACTGATGGCTGCGGAATGGTTCTCCCGTCGTGCAATGCTAAAAACACAATGGTTCGTCTTCCTTGGGTGAAGGGGCTTTTGGCTGTTTTCCTTTTGACCGATTTATCAGAGAAGCCGATAAGCAAGATCCGGGTGTCCAGCATGGAGTTGTGAAGGACATATATGGTGTGGAGCATGATGTACTGAAGGAAGATATCCAAGTTATTTTCACTAAGAGCCAGTTCAAGATGTACAAATATTATTCCAGCTGGGAAGAGTACATTGCTATGTACCAAAAGTATGGTTGTACTGCTGGGAAGTGCAATGAAGAGGAATCTTTTTGCCAGACGCTAAACTGAATTATCAGATGTTACAGACGCTTACTGATATTTCAGAGGATGAAATTGAGCGACTTGCAAATCGATCCGTAGAGAAAATTCAAAAGGTTGCCTCAGACCGAGAAACTATGCTCGAAGTATTTGGAGCGTCATCGCAGTACAAGAATAAGAACGCTTTCCAGGAATGCCTTTCTATCTACCCTGAACTGCTTTCAGATCCATATACCAAAGAGATGCTACGGCAAATAAAAAGAACCTTGTAAAAGAGGGGAAGTCTGCCAAGCTTGACTTATCCGCCAAATACATGTTCCTAATTCCAGATTTATATGCCTTTTGCCAATGGCTCTTTTGGGAGACAAAGACCCATGCGGTTTGTTAAAGGATGGTGAGGTGTCAAGCTTTTGTATCGTGCGTATGGGAAGCTCGATTGTTTGCGCTCCCCTCATTTATACCGCGAACATGCTGTGAGAAATAATGTGGTGAATGCCGAAACAAAAAAGTGGTTTGCTCTAACGCAATTTATACGAGCTGCCACGATCTTATTTCAAAGATTTTGCAGTTTGATTGTGACGGAGATAAGAGCCTTGTGTGCGCAGATCCGCTTATCATTGAAATCGCAGAGAGGAACATGAAAGATATTGTCCCACTGTACTATGAAATGGCAAAGGCTGGCGCGGTCATTGTAACGCCGGAAGAGATTTTCCATGGATTAAGAGCGGCCTGGACTGGTGGAAATATTGGAGTAATCAGCAATGATATTACGAAGATCTGGAATAGCGATGATGTCGATATTGACGCAATTAAGATACTTTGTATGGAGAATAATTTCTGCATTGATTACGCAAAGACGCTATATAAACCAACGAGGCCAGAGCATATCAATGCAAAGCTTTCTCAGATAACCGGCATGAAAGCGCCTCATTTCTTTGTGTATGCAAAAAAATAAATCATCTCATCAAGTTCAAAAGACGAATGGCAGCGTAGTAAATCAACTTGATAAAATTGTTCCCAATAAAAGAATGTCATTTTCTGCAAAAACATTGGTGCTTTTAAGTATCAATATCTGCTGAGCAACATGAGTAAGAAGGTTCATGTAAGTCAAGAAGTTATCGACTTGTACAACGAGGTTGAAAAAGCAATATCGCTATTCAATTAGCTTTTATGATGACAGTGCAAATTTCTCATATGTTAGAGATAATATCCTGAGTAGGTTTGATAGCCTCGGAATGAATAGAATTGATGTATGCGATACGCTTGTAAAATACCTATTTCATATGAAACAAAGTAAACGTAAAAATGTTTTCTGGATGTGTTTTGGAGATGTTGTACTGGATAATTTGAAGTTAAATGTCCCATCTGGATCAATACAGTGCCGTAAATGTGGTGATCGTTTCATTCCAAGCTCTCCGCAGCAAAAGATATGCTCCGCTGCTCATCATATCAACCTGTATTATCAAGAAAAGTAAAATGTGTTGACTGCGGAAAAGAGTTTGAAGTTCCTGGATCGGTTAGAAATAAGAAACGCTGTGATGAATGTCAGAAGAAAAAATCGCAGGAATATGAACGAGAAAAGAAAAGAAAACAGCGTAGTGTAGCGTAAATGTCCCTATGTTTAATTTAGAAGTTGTTTCTTTGAGAACAGGTCGTTATTCAACGGCAAAATATGCTTTGTGTGAATACACAAAATCGCATATTTTGTCATTCGGGATTGAGAGAATATATCGTTGATTAACGATGTTTTTGTGTCTAAAATAGAAATGTCCCTTTAAGGGAAGAAAACCGTTTTTATTAAGATATTCGGTGTCTCCTGTCCGCATGGCCGTGGGGATTACTCACGGCCTGGGACATTTTTATGAAAAAGGATTGATATACTGTATGATTCCAGTAACGAAGGAAGAGGCAAAGTTGCTCCGGGAGCTTTACCCAGAGTACAAGGTAACACGGACGATGGTTCAGGATTCAAAGCGGCACCATTACTATGCGACAGAGCACGAAGGTATGATGAGGGCGATTGCAAGTACAAATTATGCCGCTGCGGAAATTGTGGCAAGGATCGATAAAGAGAGCCATTCGCAGAAAGCGTTTGGAGCGCCAAGGTTAAACATGGCTGACTTTGAGCGAAGAGAGCGTTTTGAAAACGCTGTAATAGACATGAAGGATCTTACTATCACCGAGTTTACAGATAATGAAACCAGGTGCTATGACCTTATGAGTTTATTGAAAAGGTGGGATGGTGTGGTCGGAATTACTCTTACCATAGAGAGAAAAGTCCCTTTACCACCTGATGGGAGGGACGATGTTTGAATCTGAAGTATAACCAGCTGGAGAATGAAGATTCATATGAGTATGGACTAAGACTAATTGAGACAAAGATCGAACAAAACCCTCCTGATTTGGAGTGGTCAGATATTGTTGATCTACTTGGTCTTGATATTCATTACGATAGTCTGAGAAAAAGCAGCGAATGTAACTCCTTATTGCGGCTATCGTGTTATGAAGTATTTTAAGGAGAAGTACGCAAGGGGTTCTGGTGAAGAGTCATATCTTGGAGAGCTGGATCAGAAGATGCTTGAGTTCCAAAAAGAACGCCAAAGATTTTTCGATCAAAGAACAGCGCTCAACAAGGTAGTGCGGAATATGGCACGGCATGATGAGAACCAGGAAATTCTTGAACGGGCAATTGAAAGCGGGGTTTTGCCACAACTTACATACACTCCAAATCAAGTTCAGCCTACGGAGCAGGACTTGCTTGTTAGCTTAAACGACCTTCACTTTGGGGCGTATGTAGATAACTATTGGAATTATTACAATTCCGATGTGTGTCGAATGATGCTGCAAGACTATCTTAAAGAGATTATAGATATTGCAGACCTACACGGCGTTGAGAATTGCTATGTGTGGGGCTAATGGCGATCTAATAAGCGGTAATATTCACAAGTCTATTGCTGTTTCAAACAGAGAGAATGTAATTGAGCAAATTGTGGGAGTCTCAGAGTTGATTTCGAATTTTTATCTGAATTAAGCCCACACTTCAAAAATATCTATTTCTCTTCTGTTGCTGGGAATCACTCAAAGCTGGAAGAGAAAGATCTTGCGTCTCCGCATGAGAGGCTTGATGACTTGGTAGAGTGGTATCTAAAGGCAAGGTTGCAGAATTTCAAGAACATTGCCTTTGATAATTATGAGAAAAATTGACGATACGATGTATCTGGTAAATATTCGAGGAAAAGATTATCTCGGCGTACATGGCGATTATGATGGCTCTGCAAGTAAGGTGCAGTCGCTACAAACCATGTCGCAGAGACCAGTTTATGCTATTTTGTCTGGGCATCTTCATCACAACAAGATTGATAATGTCCAGGGCGTAAAGACCGTAATGGCTGGCAGTTTTCTTGGTATGGATGACTATTGCGTTGGGAAAAAGGATCTACGGATCGCAACAACAGTTAGTATGCGTCTGTACATATACAGGGATTAAGGCTTATTACGATATCGATTTTGATACCAGTATATATCGTCCTCAAAGGGCGATATCGCAGCTTGAACATTAATTTGATTAACGCGCTTGCGGAGAAAAAGTCGTACAAGAAATATGCAATTAAAAATGCGATTGATGATATTTTTGCAGAGATCGCAGAGCGGCTTGTAGACGGTGATAAGGTGTCTATTAGAGGATTTGGTACTTTTGAGCCAAAGACTTTCAAGGGGCATCCATCTGTTCATCCAGGTACAAAGGAGAAGATTACTGTAGATAACTTTAAGAATGTAGTCTTTCGGCCTGGTGATGAGCTGATCCGCGCTGTTAGAGAGAAACCATAAAATCGGGGGAGCTATATCCCCCCGATACTATATGGCTGAGTAGAGAAGGTGGTATTCTTACCTGCCTCATAAGCAGGGAGACATTGGTTCGACTCCATCTCAGCCACCAAAAAAATAAAATAATTTTGCTAATTCCTATTGACAAATGCGTTTCTGTCTGGTATATAGTAATACATGTCAACAGGAGATAGCTAATCAATCTCAATCTGCTGGCGTAGCTCAGTTAGTACAGAGCAGCTGATTTGTAATCAGCTGGTCGGGGGTTCAAGTCCGTCCGCCAGCTCCACAATGAATGAACCTTGATAAATCAATATCTGAATCATGCTTATTATTAACTCAGTGAATAAAGCGTGTCAGCGCTCTGAGACGCACAGTAATTTCCGTTTGGTTGAATAGGGATACCTATTCGATTGGGCGGCTATGGTATAGTGATATACCGTAGGGAGGCGGAAACCACCAACAAAAATGTGTGTTGCCAAGAGTTGTCGCTGCAAAATGCACGGAACTTTCGGGCGTAGCAATAGACGCTCCCAGTGGGAGAATAAGCCTAAGGGGTTATGGTGTGGCAACCATAATGACAGAGGTAGGCCAACAATACGCTCCGTCTTGATGCAGAAGAAATTCTGCTATAACGAAAGTCGCCGGTTAAAGTAGCCGTATGACGGGTTTGAAGATGATCTTTTCTATATCAAATATGGATTTTGTAAAAGAAAATTTCTGAAAGAACGGTG
>VOFB01004878.1_pt1 | contig 20457 bp, 37 predicted proteins | sample 5384141 | NCBI WGS metagenome assembly VOFB01 (sample SAMN12384721, study PRJNA508395) | human gut metagenome | isolation source: healthy gut A | host: Homo sapiens | reverse complement strand
ACGCACGCCGTCAACATCTCGGCATCGGCAAAACGGCGTCAGATCCGCACCGTAGCCCGCAAGCCTTTGACGGCCAGTCAGAAATATACGTATTGCTGTCGGTCGTCGCTTGCGGGCGGTGTGCGATCTGACGCCGTTTTTGCCGTTCGGATCATTGACGACGTGCTGAACGGACGCTCGGCGTGTGACAATCCAGACCATTTTACTGGCTGCGCGGAGCACGCTTTGGGAGGAAACAAATGTTTTGCAAATGCCGCATACTTTTCATACTCGCCATATGCATCTACCGCATCTGCCACACTGGTCACAATACGGTTAATGCGCTTCGTACTCGTTCTCCATCTACAATTCCGCGCAGCTGTACGGTATACTGACATTCCTGCTCGTGGAAACGATCCAGACTTCCGAACTCGATCGGCTTTACCAACACGATATCGCCATTGAATCTGCCCTGCTCGTTCGCTATATCAATCATATAATCCACAAAAAGCACGAAGGAAATTTCCTCTCAAAACTGTAATACTCTGACAGGTCTTTCAACCTTTCCTGTTTTTCTCTCTGCTTAATAAGTCCATGATATCCTCCTGGTATTCTGATATATACTGCATTTTTGTTACTTTGTAAGCGTTTACACCATGTATTCTTGCACCTTTTATAGGATTAGTCAATATGTAATTTTGCACAATTTAGTGATGTTATCTATATTCCATTACTTTTTTTTCATTCTTTTGGCATTTTTGTTATTTTTCCTGCTTTCTGTTGTTGCTTTCTCAATTTCAATATTGTATAATAAATGTGGTTGCAATGAAACTGCTTTCACAGCTATACTTGTTTTGTACCTTAATATTATGTAACTTTACATGTAACGCTCTGGGAAGCATCTCATTTCTTCCATATTAAGGAGTTTCAAAAGGAATCACACCATGACAATTTACGACATTTCGAAGAAAGCCGGTGTTTCCATTGCCACCGTCTCCCGTGTTCTAAACGGAAGCGATAAAGTCCGGCCAGCTACCCGAAAAAAGGTAATGGATATTATAGAAAATACGACTATACTCCGAATGCATTTGCGCGCGGCATGGGACTTCATTCCGTACAGACGATCGGTATTCTCTGTGCCGATTCCTCGGATCTTTTCTCGCCAAGGCAGTGTATTATCTCGAGCAGGAGCTTCAGTCCAACGGCTACGAATCCCTTTTTATGCTGTACCGGTTACAATCTGGACATCAAGAAGAATTACTTAAACCTCATTCTTTCCAAGAAAGTGGACGGTATTATTCTCGTTGGCTCCAACTTCATCGGTACCAATGAGGAGGAGAACCAGTACATCAAGGACGTTTCCGCACAGGTTCCCATTATGCTGCTCAACGCTTCCTTTGACTATCCGAATGTGTACAGCACGCTCTGCGATGACTACACATCCATGTTCGAGGCAACCGGTTCCATGCTTGACGCGGGGATTGAGGACATCCTCTATCTGTACAATTCCAATTCCTACAGCGGTGTCAAAAGCTGGGCGGTTTTCGCGCAGCCATGGAGGCACACTCCGTCCCGGATTATGAGAAACGGATTCTCTTCTACGAGGGAGACCCGCAGCAGATGGACGACGTCGCCAATTATCTGGAATGTCTTTCCAAAAGAAGCTGAGTTTTCACGGCGTGATCGCATCGGAAGATCCGCTTGCCATAGGCGCCATGAAATACGCCAGACGTCAGGGACTTTGCGTACCGGAAGATTTGTCGGTAATTGGATATAATAATTCCATGCTCACCACCTGCTGTACACCGGAGCTTACCTCCGTTGACAACCGCCTTGAGACGCAGACGCATCAGCTGGTGCAGACTCTGCTCGGAGTTCTCCAGGGCGAGGAAATGCCGAAGAAATCCATTTTTTCCGGCAAACTTATCAAACGAGGCACTACATTTATTTTAAGGTTTTCAAATATACCAAGAACAACTTATGGAGGGAAAAAAAGATGAAAAACATTTATGGACAAAGACTTTTACTGCAGACAGAGACAGCGAAAAAGCTGTACAACGATTATGCAGCAGCCACACCGATTCTGGATTACCACTGCCACATCAACCCGCAGGAGATTTACGAGGACCGTCAGTTCGAAAATATCACACAGGTATGGCTCGGCGGCGACCATTATAAATGGCGCTTCATGCGTTCCTGCGGCGTGGACGAACGCTTCATTACAGGCGACGCTTCCGACAAAGAGAAATTCTTAAAGTGGGCTGAGGTACTCGGCAAAGCCATCGGCAATCCGCTCTTCCACTGGAGCCATCCTGGAGCTGCAGAAATATTTTCGGTTATCACGGTGTGCTCAACAAAAACACCGCCGAGGAAGTATGGGAACTCTGCAACAAGCGCCTCTCCCAGCCGGATATGACTGTCCGCAACATCATCAAGCAGTCCAATGTCACACTGATCTGCACCACCGACGATCCTGTCGATTCTCTGAATGGCACAAAAGATCGCCGAGGATGCTTCTTTCGACGTAAAGGTTCTTCCTGCATGGCGCCCGGACAAGGCCATGAACATTGAGAAGCCGACCTATCCGGAATACCTGGATCAGTTATCCACTGTATCCGGCATCAAGGTTGCCTCCTTCGCAGATCTGTGCAAGGCACTTTCCAACCGCATGGATTTCTTCGCTTCCATGGGATGCTGTGTTTCCGACCACGCATTAGAGTATGTAATGTACGCTCCTGCTTCCGCAGAGGAGATCGAGAGCATCTTCGCAAAACGTCTCGCAGGAAACGACGTGACCAAGGAAGAAGAGTTAAAGTTCAAGACGGCATTCATGGTCAATGTCGGCAAAGAGTATGCAAAGCGTAACTGGGTAATGCAGCTGCACTACGGCTGCAAGCGCGACAACAACACACCGATGTTCAACAAGCTCGGACCGGATACTGGATATGACTGTATCAACAACTACGCTCCTTCTTCTGAGATGGCAGATTTCTTAAATGTCTTAAATCAGAGTGACGAGCTTCCAAAACGATCATTTACAGCTTGAACCCGAACGACAACCAGGCAATCGGCACGATCTTAGGATGCTTCCAGGATTCCACCGCTGTCGCAAAAAATTCAGCAGGGTTCTGCATGGTGGTTCAACGATCACAAGACCGGCATGCAGGATCAGATGATTTCTCGCTAACCTTGGTAACTTATCCGGTTTCGTTGGTATGTTGACAGACTCCAGAAGCTTTTTTATCCTATACCCGTCACGATTACTTCCGCAGAATTCTCTGCAATCTGATCGGCAACTGGGTAGAGAACGGCGAGTTCCCGGCAGATTACGAGACACTGGAGATCGTAAAGGGAATATGCTACAACAATGCAGTCAACTACTTCGGGTTTGACTTAAAGACCTGTTAATTAGTTATCTATTGAAATGCCCGGTTTTCCGGGCATTTCATCAACAATACATAGAAAGGATATTTTTATCATGGAACTTAGAACAGCTGCATCTCCAAGAGATGTCAAACACTACACCACCAGAACGCTTAAGAGGAATTTCTGATTGACGACCTGTTTTTGCCGGATGTCATCAAACTGGTATACAGCCATATCGACCGTATCATTACCGGTTCTGCCGTTCCGGTAAAGAGACCTTAAAGCTTACTGCCGGCGACGAACTCCGCGCACAGTATTTCTGCGAGCGCCGTGAGCTTGGCGTCATCAATATCGGCGGCGCAGGCACCATCACCATCGATGGAAAGGCTTATCATGTTGCACACAAGGAAGGCATGTATATCGGCATGGGCTCCCGCGACATTACTTTTTGCAAGCGATGACGCCGCTGCACCGGCAAAAATTCTATTTAAACAGTGCTCCTGCACACCGCACATGTCCAACCGTTCTCATCAAACCGGAAGGCACACCGGAGGACGGTGTTGTCATCGTAAAAGACTGCAACAAAGTAGAACTCGGCTCCCTGGAGACAGCAAACCACAGAACGATCTGCAAATATATCCTTCCTGGTCAGGTAGAGAGCTGCCAGCTGGAAATGGGCATGACAAAACTTGAGCCGGGAAGCGTATGGAACACGATGCCGTGCCATACACACGACAGAAGCATGGAGGTCTATCTGTATTTCGATATGCCAGAAGATGCCCTTGTCATGCACTACATGGGTGAGCCGACAGAGACACGCCACATTGTAATGCGCAACGAGCAGGCAGTCATCTCCCCCGAGCTGGTCGATCCACTCGGATGCGGCACCCAGGCTTACACCTTTATCTGGGGCATGGTCGGTGAGAATCAGGATTTTGACGACATGGACGACGTAGCCATGACAGATTTGTTATAAAACGGAGGTCTAAACCATTATGAAAATCGCTTTAATCAACGAAAACAGCCAGGCAGCCAAGAATGAAATGATCTGCAACACATTAAAGTCCGTTGTAGAGCCGATGGGTCACACCGTATTCAATTACGGTATGTACTCTGCCGAGGATGAGCATCCGCTCACCTATGTCCAGAACGGTATTCTTGCCGCTGTATTATTGAATTCCGGTGCAGCCGATTTCGTCAGACAATTTGTAGGACTTTTGTGTGTCCCTTATTGGCACCTCTGAACAAAAAACATAACCGCGCGAGTTGTGAAAACTGTTATCTGCCATAATGTTACCCCTTTCTTATCCTTTATCTGTGCATCAGCCATTTCAGCCAGATGCGGAACTCCTTTTTGCCAAGCAGCCGGACTGCCGATACTGCGATATGCAGTCCTCTTGCACGCCCTTTTATATCAAATGTGCCTGTTATAGGTATTCTCCGCTTCAAAGTCCGGATATACCTGCACCTGATACCGATACAGAAACGGAAGCATACATAAGCCCCCGAGCACCTGCCCGGTCAGCGCCGGATCCCCCATGGAAAATGTCAGATCCGTCTGATCCTCCGGAATTTAAAATGGGTCAGCAGGGTATTTTAATTCTGTAAAATGAGCGGCAGCACCTCTCTGTGCCGCTCGTCCGTCAAAAACGTACGGACATCTTTTATTTTCTTAAGAGCCTCTTTTATGCCGGCACGAAACTGCCGCAGTTTTCTGACGAGTCCTGCAAAGAATGCACGGATACGCTCCCATATCCGCCGAAACAGCCCGCCGCGCTGCTTTCTGCGCACAGCCGGATTCGCTTGTTCCAGTTCCTTATGCTCCGCAGGGATCCGGCTCCCTTCGCCCCGGCGCAGACTTTCATTCGCCTGCCTCGTCGAACCTTCCGCCTCTCCCTGCTCCCCGTCTGCCAAGATGCCTTCTGTTTTCTGCTCACTGTCTGCCAGGGGGCATCTGCCCCGCACTGCGCTCTTCCGGGTTCTTCTGCACCGTCCTCCCGGTCATCCTCCCGGGTTCTCCATCGTCCGGCTTTTTTCCTTTTTTTTTCCGGGTGATCCCAAAGATCCACAGCTGTGAAGAAAACCCTTCCTCTTCGTACGCTGCCCTCCAGCTTACCGCATGCAAAAGCCATGTCACCAGCAATCCGGACGGTCGTCTTCTCCCCCGATGCTGCCGCTCACCTGATACCGCACCGGGAACAAAAAGCACCACTGCCAAAATGAGCAGGATCAGTCCAAGCAGGATCAGCAGGATGATTCCAATTATTTTTTAATATCAGCAATAGAACTGCCATTATCCTCCCTGCCGCTCCGGTGCTCATCCAGATAACTGCGCACAAAAACGCTCCTGTGTTCCGGTATACTTCATCCACAATCGACACCGCCACTTCCAGCGCCTCATCATAACTCCCGGCAAGTCCGGCAATCTTAAGGTCTTTCTTCGGATACCCTTTCTGCAAAAGTTCGGCAGCCGGGATAATATCCAGAAGATTTTTTTGTCATTCGACGCAGGCGCGATCACATAAATGCCGATCTGTCCCGCATTGTGGTTGATTTTCCACTTCACGCGCTTTGTCTTATGTACAATACTTTCCCCCACATATAACTCGTCATACCATGTCATGCATGCTCTCCATATCACACTGTTCTAAAAGTATTTGTGATTTCCCACAAATTACTCTTCTTAAGCTCCAGATATTCATTGTAAAGCTTTCTCCAGAATCTGTTTTTCGTTCGAAACTTCAAGAGATGATATGCTTCATGATACTTATAATATCCTGAGTCTACAAAATATTCCTCCTTCTGAGGTTTACTGTGATAACTGTCTGCCATCATAAGATACCAGTGGACGTCCTTCTCCACCGTGTCCTCCGGTACCGTAAAGGAATACTGGCTCTTGCCGACATATTTGATAATTGCCGCCTTCACCCCGGTCTCCTCCAACACCTCACGCGTTGCCGTATCCGGATACTCCTCCCTGGCTTCCACCGTCCCCTTGGGCAGAACCCAGCCTTCATATTTGTTCTTATAATTCTTGTATAAAAGCAATATCTTACCACGGAATATTACCACACCGCCACAGCTTGTTGCCTCTATCATTGCAATACCTCCCGATGTGGTCTTTTTCATAATTATATCCAGTATAATACTTTTTCAGACTTCACGCAACCTCGTATGCGCTTAGTTCTCCCATGTATAATACGCATCAAAGATCTGTTTTGCAATCGGGACCGCATACTCGCTTCCCACGCCGGAATTCTCCACGATCACCGCCACCGCGATGTCCGGTTCCTCCCCGTTATGCGCATATCCCACAAACCAGGAATGTGTGGCGTCCGAGCTGGATGAGAACTCCGCCGAACCCGTCTTTCCGGCTGCCTCATAGCTGTCGCTCTTTAACTTGGTCGCTGTTCCTTCCTCCACAACATAGCGCATATATTCCTGCAAAACGGACGCATCGCTCTCCGAGAGCAGTGTTTGTACTCCGCAGGCTCATACTGCTCCACAACCTCGCCCTCCGCATCCGTGATGCGGTCAATCACATACGGCTTCATCAGCACACCGTCGTTGGCGATCGCAGAAGCGATTAACGCCATGTGAAACGGTGTCACAAGCGTCTTACCCTGTCCGATGGACGTCTCCATCACCGCTGAATCGCTGTCTCCCGGCTCCAGCACAAAGCTGCTCTTCGACGACTCGAAATCCGTCGGAAGAGCGCGGTATTAAACAGCATCTGGTCACAGAGATCATCAAACTGTTCCAGATCCAGTGTGAGTCCTAAGGACGCATAGGAGGAATTACACGAATTTGCGAAGGAGGTCTTTAAATCCTCCGATCCGTGCCGCTTATTGTTATGGCAGTGGATGGTCTTTGTGCCCACGGTATACTCGCCGCTACAGTCAAAATGATAGTCCGCATAGTCCGCATTCTCATGAATGTACTCGAGCGTGGTAAAGATCTTAAACGTCGATCCCGGCGGATACTGGCCCTGGGTGGCACGGTTTAGAAGAACCGAGCTGTCACTGTCGTCCGACACAAAGGTATCCCAGTCATCCGCGATCGTGTTCGGATCGAAATCCGGCTTTGACACCATGGCAAGGATCCTGCCTGTCTCCGGCTCCATCACAACGACCGCCCCGTCATAGCTTCCCAATGCATCGTACGCCTGAAGTCTGCAGATCATAATTCAACGTCGTTGTGACACTGTCCCCCGATTTTTCTCTCCCTTGATCTCACTGACCACCTTCTCCATATACAGAATGTTGGAGCGCAGCAGATTGAAATTCGCCATCGCCTCAATGCCGGAAGTACCGTGTGTGGAATATCCGACAACATGCGCAAAGATCCTGCCCGCCGGATACTTTCTCGTCTCATTTCCCTCTGCATCCGTAACCGTCTCCGCCAGTGTGACTCCGTCGGCGGAATAGATACTGCCGCGCACGACGCTGCGCGTAAAGAGCTCCTGCCGTTTGTTGTACGGATTATTGATAAACTGTTCGCTCTCCACCTGCTCAAAATACACAAAATAGCCCATCAGGCACAGAAACAACCCCAGAAAAGAGTAGGTTACTACCGCAAATTCCTGGTTTTTTGTATTCTTTTTCTTTTTTCCGTTTTATGAAAAAGTTTCCACATCTTCGTCAAATCCTGTTTTTCTTCGTCTTGGCGGTGCTGCATTTTTCTTTCATTTGCTGCCCCCTCATCCTGCCGTCTGATGTATAAGCCCTGCACAACGGCAAACATGATCATCGTTGAAAATAGCGAGCTTCCTCCGTAGCTGACAAGCGGAAGCGTGACTCCTGTCGACGGAATAAATTTTGTGACTCCCCCGACGGTGAGGAACACCTGAAATCCGTATACGGTTCCCAGTCCCAGCGCAATCAGCTTGTAAAACTGCTCCTTCATCTGCATCGCCACGTTAAAAAACATCAAAAGCAGCTGATGCACACCATCAAAAGACAGATTGCAAAATGCCGCCCATCTCCTCCACAATGGCGGAAAAGATAAAGTCCTGCTCGACCACCGGAATCTTTTCCGGCATCCCCTGGTATAGTCCCATTCCAAACCATCCGCCGGTACCGATGGCGAACAGCGACTGGCAGATCTGGTAGCCCTCATTCTCAATTCTTGAGAGCGGATCCTGCCATGCCAGGACACGCACGCGCACGTGGGAAAACAGCTGATATGCCACCACTGCGGCAATACATCCGGTCAGAAGTCCTCCCGCAAAATAGAACAGCTTTCTGGTCGCCACATAGAGCATCACCAGGTAGGTCACAAAGAAGATCAGTGCTCCTCCCAGATCTCTCGATAACACCAGAATCAGGACATGCACCGCTGCCAGCACCGTCGCGATGCACACGTGCTTCAAATCCGTATTCTCGTAAAGCATACATGCCACAAAAAATACAAATATGATCTTGACAAATTCACTCGGCTGAACCGATATTCCGGCAATCGAGATTGATATTTTCGCACCGCTGCTCGTGATTCCGAACGCCAGAACCGCCAGAAGACCGATGATCCGGCAGCTGCGTAAAGCCACGGCATTTTTCCGCAAAAGCGCACTTTCTGAATCAGCACCGGTATAATGAGCGAACACACCATCGCCCCCACCGCAATGGCAAACTGCCGGATCGCCTTGTCAAAGGAAAGCCTTGTAATCATAATAAACCCGATCATTAACAGCATGCACATATTGTTGATCAAAAGCCCGGAAGCCCTTCCGTACACCAGACGGTAACTGGAAATTGTGACGGCAATAAACGCCGCCTGCACCACATAGAACAAAATCATGCGGATATCGTCCGTCACCGCGTAGATTGCCAGAAACGCATCCAGATGAATGAGATACATCAGGCACATCTGACGCTTAAATATCTTCGCCCTTTTCTCTGGGGTAAGCTTCCCGCGGAATGAGGAAAACACTCGTACGTATAGAACGCGAACAAAAGTGTCATGAGATATTTTGATAATTCTACAATCAAATCTGTCATTGGTTATTCGACCCCTCGTTTATAATGTCCCCTCGTGTAGCCGTCGGGAAACAGTTCCTTTACGCTGTGTTTTCCGGAAAGGAACGTCCGCTCAAAAAGATCCAGTATGAAAGCCGCCTGCTCTTCCTCCTCAATCGTAAACGATATCCGGGATGCGGCAATTCCCATGCGTAAAAATCCGCGCGTTCGTCAAAAAGCATGAGCGGCGTGGTATTATAAATCGTATTATAACATTCCGTACAGTTATTTTTAACCGGGAAATATTTTCCATACCGATCCTTCAGATATAAGATTCCGCGCTTCCTATCACACTTCTCCGTGTTCGCATGCACGCACTGCGCGGATGTCATCAGTGGAAGATAACCGTACACCATCGCCTCGCTGTGATGATTGTCTCTCGCAAACAGTTCGCTCGGTTGAGTTCAAGCGGTACGGTATCGCGCTCTGGTGCAAGCTGCAAAACACATCCGCGCTGCACTGTTCCAGCTATAGAGACTGTGATCTAAAATTAACGGCGTCTCCGCACCCAGCTCCTGCCGCACAAATGCGGCGGCATCGTAACTTTGCCACAAATCCGTCCAGCGGCAATGCCTTTTAAGTGCTCTATATTCTCCCTGTAAAATGCTGCCGTTCTGCTGCGAAATACCGCCGGCAGAATATAATAAATTTCTTTCCCGCCAGGTGTGCCTCTCCTGCATCTTTTAAAAGTGCCGTCCATAATTCATCCCTGGTATAGCAGCTGCTGTCCGCATAAATCCCATGTACAAAGGAAGAACGAAGCACCACCGGCAGCAGACACCGGTTCTCCAACGAAACGATGACCGTTTTACCGGCATCCTCTGCTTCTCTTCGCTCCTTCTGCCGCGTCCTTTTGTCCGCGCCACAGCCTAACTTCTCCGCCTCCGGGGACGCTGCCCCATCCCTGCGGTATCCTGCAAAAGCTTCTCCTCCAGTGCAAGAAGTGCCTCCCTACGCAGCGCGTTTAGTGCCTGCACCGGCAGAAAAACATCCTCGTCCATCTCAATGGCCAGCTGTTCAAATGCAAACGGTGTATTTCCTGTTTTTCGCATACAGACGTCCACCCTGTCACGCGAGAGCGGCTGTTTCTGCGCCTGCAATACCTGCTCCCCCTCACACGTAATCTCACATTCTTCACATTGCAGTTTCAGTGTAGCAGATAAATCTTTTTTTAATCTTAAGAATCCATTGATTTTTCTTTGATTTCCTGCTCCGGCCGCACTTTGATATAGTGTTCCCGCACCGTCTTCTGCAGTGCCTCGTCTGTCTTCGCATGTCCCGGGGAATCAAAGGTAATCATCTCCCTGCCATTTCTGCGGAAATAGTACCCGTCGGTAAAACCGCTGCGGTTGCCGAGCGCCAGCAGCTTTCTGTGATCCTCCTCCGTTACCGCGTAAGCCTTCTTCGCCCGCCGGCGTGCCTCATCCTCGCCAGCCGCCGCTCTCTCCTCATTCAGCCGGTCCAGATAACGGTCCATATACTGCCGGTAAACGGATGCAACGCCTGCCGCATACCCGCCTGCTTCATCCGTCCCTCAATCTTAAAAGGAGAATATGCCGCTCTCTGCAAGTGCGGGAATGGCATCAATCGTACACAGATCCTTCGGGCTTAACACGTAATTGCCGCACGCGATACGGGATTTCTGATCCTTTTGTAGACCTCATAGGGAAGCCGGCAGGGCTGGGCACAGCGTCCCCGGTTGCCGCTTCTGCCGCCCAGCATACTGCTGAGCAGACATTGCCGGAATAACAGTAACACAGTGCACCGTGCACAAAACTCTCGATCTCGATTCCCACCTTGTCATGGATTTCTCTTATCTCGGCAAACGACATCTCCCGCGCCATGACCACCCGGCTCGCACCGAGCTGCTTCATGTACGCCGCACCGCCGCGCCGGTCACAGTCATCTGCGTGCTGGTGTGAATATCCATCCCGGGGAACATGCTTCGTATCCTTGCAAACGCCCCCATATCCTGCACGATCACCGCATCGAGCCCCTGCTCGTAATACGGCAGCAGATACTCATAGAGTCCCTGTTCCAGTTCCTCCTCCTTGAACAGGGTGTTCACCGTCAGATACACCTGTCTGCCATGGATATGTGCATAGTCGATGGCACGCAGCAATTCTTCCTCATTAAAATTATTCGCATATGCGCGGGCTCCAAATGGCTGCCGCCCAGATATACCGCGTCCGCCCCGCCCCGTATGACCGCCTCAAACGTCTCGTATGATCCGCCGGAGCCAGCAGCTCCAATTCTCTTTCTGCATCATTTTTCTTACCTGTTATATGAAAATAAGGGACGAAAGCAAATCTCTTACGTCCCCGTATTGTCTATTCTTCTGTTTTTATCTTTTTTCCCGGTTCGCCAGACGCGGGGTTCCGCGCGATGCCGCGTCTCGCCATCCTCGTACAGCACCCCTTTCCTCATCGATCTCCACCCCAAATCGCGTGTCAATGCCGAATGCAGGATGATCGTTTTAACTCCTCCACCGTGTAGAACTCCAGATGATGCACCACGCCAAAACGATCTCTTAACGGTGCCGACAAAAGTCCCGCGCGCGTGGTCGCTCCCACCAGCGTAAACTTCGGCAGATCCAGACGGATGGAGCGCGCTGTGGCTCCCTTGCCAAGCATGATATCAATGGCAAAATCCTCCATGGCCGGGTAGAGCACCTCCTCCACCTGCCGGTTCAGCCGGTGGATCTCGTCGACAAAGAGGACATCTCCCTCCTGCAGATTGCTTAGGATCGCTGCCATTTCCCCCCGGTTTTCCGATGGCAGGTCCGGAGGTGACTTTCATGTGGGTCCCCATTTCATTGGCAATAATTCCGGCAAGCGTCGTCTTACCAAGTCCGGGAGGACCGTAAAACAACACATGGTCGAGAGATTCCCCCCTCGCCTTTGCCGCCTCGATATATATTTTTAAATTTTCCTTTGCCTTCTGCTGTCCGATATAATCGTCCAGCGTCTGCGGCCGGAGACTTTTCTCGATCTTAAGATCTTCCTCCTGCACCTGCGTGGATATGACCCGCTTCTCCATGTCCCAGCTTTCCTTTCTTCCGCCTTGCCGCTTCCCTTACTACAGGAATGCCATATTCTTAAGCGCAGCTTTTAACAGTGTTTCCACATCACTATCATCCGTGATCTCAATGCCGTTTAACGCCTTTAACGCTTCCGAAGAGGCATAGCCGAGCGCCACAAGCGCCTGCACCGCCTCATTCTTCACACCGCTGCTTCCGTTCTCGTTCTGTCTGCTCACATGCTCGGATTTGAGTTCAAACGCCTCCTCAAGCGACAGCTTGTCCTTCAGTTCTAAAATCACACGCTGTGCCGTCTTTGCACCGATTCCGGGCGCTTTGGCGATCGCCTTCGCGTCATCGCCAAGCACCGCAAATCGCAGATCATCGGTTGTCATCACAGACAGCACCGCCAGCGCCCCCCTTCGGGCCGATACCGTTGACGCCGATTAACAGCTTGAAGACACGCAGATCATCCTTCGTCAAAAACCCGTACAGAATCATCGCATCTTCGCGCACATTCAGATACGTATAGAGCTTGACTTCCTCTCCCACAGCCGGAAGATAGTCAAACGTCTGCCCGGTCGTATAGATCCGGTATCCGATTCCGCCTGCCTCCACAACCACGCTCTCTTCTTCCACATCCGCAAGGACGCCTTTTTATATATGCGTACACACGTATTTCCTCCTTATCGTTTCAGCCGTCCGCCAATCCTTAGTATGATCTCCTGGGCTGCCACACCGATCAAGCAGTCCCGTAACGATGCCTGCCACGAAAAGCACCGGCAGATAGTAAAAAATGTTGATATTCTCCACCACAAACGCCGCCACGGCAATCTGACCAATGTTGTGTGACATTCCGCCCGCGACGCTGACCGGCAGCACACCGAGCTTTCCGGTCCGTTTCAAAAGATACATCACCAGAAAGCTGAACATTCCGCCGGCAAGGCTGTATAAGATACTGAACAGATTGCCGAACAGAAAACCCGCCAGTACAATCCGGAGCATCGAGATGGCAAACGCCTCCTTAGTGCCGACACAGTACAGCATCAGTACCACCACAATATTGGTGAGCCCCAGCTTTACCCCCGGTATTCCGAAATAAAACGGGATCAGGATTCCACATAACTGCAGATTAAGGCAAGCGCAAGAAAAACCCCGAGATACGCCACCTTATCTCGCAATGGAGTCGAATCCGTTTTTCTTCACTTCCCGTCACCTCCACAACCACTTTGTTCGGCAAACAGACAATCATCTCATGATTCTTAGAGATTGCCTTCTGATGGACACACAGCTTGTCCGGGCAGTCCGCCTCCGTCATGTCCGCCCTGCCATCGCGGATTGTCGGGACATTCGTTGTCACGCCGTCCTGCACAATCGGTATCTCCTGCTCCTCCCCGAGCGCATAGATCCCGTACACACTGCCGTCCACGGTGACGCGCACACAGGCACCCGCATCCGCGCGCGTTCCCGTCCGCTCATAGACCACAAGAAATACCGTAACCACGGCAAGCAGTATTGCAAGAAAAAATCACATCGTTTCTGCTGATTCGCTTTTTCATACCGTCTGACCTTTTCCGTCTGCCCGCTCGCCAAGGTAATAAAAGCCCCGGCACTCGGTCAGCTTTACATCCAGAATCTTTCCGATCATGTCCGCTGTCCCCGGCAGATGTACCACCGAGTTATTGCTGAGTCTTCCCGTCACAAGCGAAGCATCCTGCTCGTTTTGCTCCTCAATCAGCACCGGCAGCGTCTGTCCGGTCAGCGCCCCCGCTTTTTCTGCGGAGATCTTCTGCACTTCCTTAAGCAGGCGGTCAAAACGCGCCTTGATCACATCCTCCGGCACCTGCTCTTCCATGGATGCCGCCGGTGTCCCCGGTACGTTTGGAATAGATAAACGTGAACGCGCTGTCATAACGCACTTTTCGCACCACGTCCATCGTCTCCTCGAAGTCCTCCTCCGTCTCCCCCGGGAATCCCACGATAATATCCGTCGTCAGCGCAATGTCCGGCACTGCCGCGCGGATCTTGTCCACCAGCTCCAGATACTTTTCTTTGTCATAACGGCGGTTCATCTCTTTTAAGATTCGGCTGCTTCCGGACTGTAACGGAAGGTGCAGATGTTTGCATATCTTTTGGATCGTCCCATCACCTCGATCAGCTCGTCCGAGAGATCCTTCGGGTGGGAGGTCATAAAACGGATACGCTCTAACCCCTCAATCTTCTCCACTTCCTCTAAAAGCTGCGCAAATGTCACCGGCTCCTTCAGATTTTTGCCATAAGAATTGACATTCTGACCAAGCAGCATTACTTCTACGACGCCGTCCGCCACGAGCTGTTCGATCTCACGGATGATCTCTTTCGGTTCCCTGCTCCGCTCCCTGCCGCGCACATAAGGCACGATACAGTAGCTGCAGAAATTGTTACAGCCGAACATGATGTTGACACCGGATTTAAACGAAAACTTCCGCTCTACCGGGAGGTCCTCCACGATCTGGTCCGTGTCCTTCCAGATATCAATGATCATGGAATCCGATTCCATCGCCGTCACAATCAGCTCTGCAAATTTGTAAATATTGTGGGTTCCAAAGATCAGATCCACAAAGCGGTAGCTTTCTTTTAATTTTTCAACAACTACCGTCTCCTGCATCATACAGCCACAGAGCGCGATCATCATATGCGGATTTTTCTTTTTATAATTCTGGAGTACCCCCGAGTCTTCCGTACACTTTATTATTGGCATTCTCGCGCACAGTACAGGTATTGTAAATAACAAAATCCGCTTCCTCCGTATCCGTCTCCACATAACCGATGCGCTCTAAGATACCGACAAGCTTCTCAGAATCGCGCGTTCATCTGGCAGCCGAACGTCGTGACATGAAAGGTCAGCGGACTGCCTTTTTTGCAGCGAGCTGTTCCACATAATTTTTAGCAATGTCCATAAAGTAATACTGACGCTCCGGCTCGCTCTGCGGGATCTGCTTTTTATCGATTATTTCAATGTCTATTTTCTTTTTCATCTTCATCCTTACCATCTACGGACGTGTCTGCCCGTTTCCATATATAATATATTTTGTGCTGGTCAGCGCATCCAGTCCCATCGGACCTCTCGCATGGAGCATCTGGGTACTGATGCCGATCTCTGCGCCAAATCCAAATTCAAATCCGTCTGAAAAACGCGTCGATGCGTTGACATAGACGCAGGCAGCATCGATCTCATCCAGGAACCGCTGCGCGTTCGTGTAGTTTTCTGTGATGATTGCCTCCGAATGCCCGGTATTGTAGCGGTTGATGTGTGCGATCGCCTCGTCGAGGGACGACACCGTCTTCACGGAGATCATATAATCGAGATACTCCTGCCCCAGTCTTCCTCCGTCGCCGCCGACAACAGTTCCTTTTTCAGGTCTCCGTCATTTGCCGCCTCCCGGCGCTCTGCCGCTGCAAGACTTTTCTCATCCGCATAAATAACAACATCCTTCTGCTGCAGTGCCGCCGCAAGCTTTGGCATAAATGCATCCACGATTTTCTCATGGATCACGAGGATTCACAGGCATTGCACACACCGATCCGCTGGGTCTTTGCGTTTAAAATAATACGGATTGCCATATCGAAATCCGCACTCTCATCCACGTAGATATGGCAGTTTCCGGTTCCCGTCTCAATCACCGGAATCGTCGCCTGATTGACGACGGCGCGGATCAGCCCTGCTCCTCCGCGCGGAATCAGCATCCACATATTCGTTCATCTTCATGAACGCAGCCGCCGTCTCCCGGCTTGTATCTTCAATCAGCGATACTGCCGCACGCGGAATGCCATGTGCCTCCAAAACTTCCTGCAGAACCGAAACAATGACGATATTGGACGAAATGGCGTCACTGCCGCCTTTTAAGATCACTGCGTTGCCCGTCTTAAAACACAGCGCAAACGCATCCACCGTCACATTCGGTCTCGCCTCATAGATCATCCCGACCACACCGAGCGGGACGCGCTTTTACCGATCATAAGACCGTTCGGGCGCTTCTTCATGGAAAGGACTTCGCCGATCGGATCAGAAAGTTCTGCAACCTGCCGCAGTCCCTCCGCCATCTGCTCCAGCCGGGATGGGTTGAGCATCAGACGGTCCAGCAGTCCTTCGGGCATATGATTCTCTCTGCCGCGGGCGAGATCCTTCTCATTCTCGCGGATAATCTCTTCAGTATGTGCCACAATTGCCTCTGCCGCTGCACGCAACACCTCGTTCTTCGTATTCGTGTCCAGATTGCCGATCTGTCTGCTCACTTCTTTTGCGCTCTTACAAAGTTCTGTCAGTTCCATATCCTTTTCCATCCTTTCTGTCAGATCCGATATTCCCGCTCCTCCGTATAAATCGATGCATCCGCACGTCGGTGGGAAGCACCGCAAGCTGTTCCTCGATCTGCCCTTCAAACGCTACCGCCATGCGGGACAGCTTCGGAAACCTTGCAAAATACCGGTCATAATAACCGCCGCCATACCCGTACCGGTTCCCCTTACGGTCAAAGACCAGTCCGGGCACCAGCACCACCGCATCCTCTCCCCGATCCGTTTGCAGCTCTCATCCGGCTCCATCACATGAAAGGCGCCCTCCCCACCCTGGAAAGCTCTCTGATCCGGTAAAACTCCATCCGGTGTGTGTCCTGCATTCTCTTCACCTGGCCGCAGTCCCGCTGCAACCGCTCTTTGATGTAACCGGAAGCGCCACCGTCTTGCCGTCCGAAAGTGCCTGTGCCAGAAACGGCAGACAGTCAGCCTCCGCGCCGAGCGGATAATAGCCGTAGATGACAGCGCTGTTATGATACCAGTCAGACGCCGCCAGCCTCTCACAGATCTTTTCTGCTCTTTTCCTGCACTTCCTCCTGCGGCAGTTCCATCCGCCATGCTTTGTGCCGCGCCCTTATCTGCTGACGCGCCTTCTCCTGTGTCAGCGCTGCGTCAGGAAAGTCCTGTCTTTTTCCATACTTATCTCCAAGGTTCTCCACGGAACCGTCCGATTCACCATATCGATATTGTTAAGCTGCGCCGCCAGATTTTTCTTCACATCCGCAACATACTGCTTGCGCAGCAGCGCCTGCTCCTTTTTCTTCCTCCGTCAACCCTTCCGCCTTCGACTTGCGATATAACGCATTGATTCTGTCGATCTGTTCCTGTTTCATAGTACTCCTTTTTCCTGTATTCTTAACCGATCGTCTCCAAAATAAAATCTTCAATCCGGAAAAATTCTTTCTTTTTGCCTGAAAAATGGTTCCCTTTAAAGGAATCATCAAATATATGATGCAGAATGCAGACATCCCTGCCGTTCGCAATAATCATGTCTGTTCCCGAGAGCGTTGCAATCTTTGCCGCTGTCAGCTTGGTCGCCATGCCGCCGGTTCCGACATCACTTCCGGTCGAACTTTTCGCCATGCCGTAGATTGACGCATCCATCTCCTCCACCACTTCAATCAGTTTTGCATCCGGATTCTTATGCGGATCGTCGGTAAAAAGCCCATCGATATCCGAAAGCAGGATCAAAAGATCTGCTCCGATCAGGGAAGCAACGATTGCAGAAAGCGTATCATTGTCGCCAAACTGCATCTCATAAGTAGATACCGTGTCATTTTCATTCACAATCGATTGCGCCAAGACGGAACAATTCGTCGAACGTATTCTTCATTTCTCCACTCTCGAGACAGGGTTCACCATCGTGTTCTTCGTCATCGCACCTGCCCTGCACACGATTGTATTCCGCAAAAGCCGTTGAGATGTCATCAGCCGCGCGCCTGGCCGACCGCCGCGCATGCCTGCTTTGTCGAAATGTCCTTCGGCCGCTCATCCATGCCGAGCGTCTGTCAATGCCCGGCAATCGCGCCGGAGCTTACCAGACACACATCCATCCGCGGTTCCGCAGATTGCAGAGTTCTCTTTACCAGATGCCCAGCTTGGTAAATTCAGATTGCCTGTCTCCCCGTAATTCAATGGGGAAGATCCGATCTTGACTACAACTCTCTTTTCTCATTAAAAATGAAAATGCTTTTTGTTCCATCTGTCTAACGTCCCCTTTATATGTAACATTTTCCAATCATTCATCCCAAATGGGCATAGAGTCTCATACTGTATTACTCTATCATATCTTCATCAAAATGGCAAATTGATGTTTTTCACATTGTATGAACAGAAAGTTTATGGTACATTGGATGGGAAACATCAGAAATGGAGATTTTTATGATGAGAAAAAAGAAGGTACTCTCCCGTCTTCTGGTTTCCCCTGCTCTCTGCAAATCTGCTGCTCCCGGCTGCAGCCGCACGGCGACGAACCGGTTACCAAGTCGATTTTATTTTTAACACCGTCATCTCGGTCTCGATCTATGAAAAAGGGAGCGAGGAACTGCTCGATGACTGTTTTGCCCTTGCGCAAAAGTACGAGGGATATTTTTCCAATACGATTCCAGACAGCGATATTTCCAAAATCAACGATGCGGGCGGCGCTCCCGTGACAGTACACGACGAGACGATCGAACTTCTTAAAACCGGCATCTCATATGGCGACTTAAGCGGCGGCAAATTCGACATCACCATCGGTCGGCTTTCCGATCTGTGGGACATCTCAACCAAAGCGCTGCTTGATCAGACCGATGTCTCCATGATCCCCCTCCGACACGGACATTCGGGCGGCTCTTGCCACAGTGGATTACCGGGAGATTCAGATTGACGGCAACACAGTGACTCTGCAAAATCCCGATGCCAGGATTGATCTGGGCGGCATCGCCAAAGGCTATATCGCGGATCAGATGAAAGCCTACCTGAACCAGAAGGGAATTACTTCCGGTTACATCAATCTCGGCGGAAATGTGCTTGCGCTCGGCGCGAAGACGGACGGTTCGGCATACACCATCGGCATACAGCGTCCGTTTGGTGAGGAAAACGAAGCGATTGCCTCCGTCTCCATCACCGATCAGACCGTCGTATCCTCCGGCGTCTACGAACGCTATTTTGAAGTAGATGGGACGCGTTATCACCATATCCTGGACACCGCGACCGGTTACCCTTACGATAACGGGCTCCTTGAGGTCACGATCATCACCGGTGCATCGGTGGACGGCGACGGTCTCTCCACCACCTGTTTCTCCCTCCCGGGCTGGAAGACGGTATGGCGCTCGTTGAAAGCCTTGATGCTACGGAAGCTATTTTCATCACAGACGACTATGAAGTACACACCAGCTCCGGCATGGGAACCGTCATTCCCTATGAGATTCTGGAAGATTAAACAACAAAACAGGCGTGAAGAATTCGTACTTATTACCGCGAATTCTTCACGCCTGTTTTATTTCACACTTTCATTCCAAGAAACGATTCTTACAGGATGATTTTCGGAGAAAATCATTCTTACAGAATAATTTTCTTTGGACACTTCTGTGCACAGATACCGCATCCGACACATTTTTCTGATCAATATATGCTACATTGTCAATGACATGTACGGCATCTTTCGGACAGTTCTTCTCGCAGAGATGACATCCGATACATCCAACGGAACATGCCTTCATTACATCCTTGCCCTTATCCTTGGAACTGCACTGTACAATGTGTTTTGCATCGTATGGAACAAGCTCGATCAGATGCTTCGGACATGCTGCGACACATTTTCCACATGCCTTACATACTTCCTTGTCAACCTGCGCAATGCCATCTACGATATGGATTGCATCAAACGGACATGCCTTTACACAGCTACCGTATCCAAGGCATCCGTAATTACAGGACTTCGGTCCGCCGTTCGGCACGAATGCCATGGCTGCACAGTCCTCGTTGCCGGTATACTCGTAATCGCGTCCTGCCTTCTCACAGGTTCCCGCACACTTTACAAATGCTACCTTGCGCTTCGCCTTCCTCGGCTGCCACACCCATGATCTCACCGATCTTGGCTGCAACCGGCGCGCCGCCGACCGGACACTGATTGACCGGAGCCTCGCCCTTTGCGATTGCTGCTGCCAGACCGGAACAACCGGCATAACCACAGCCACCACAGTTATTTCCCGGAAGCACACCTAAGATTGCTTCCTTTTTTCATCTACCTCTACCTTGAAC
>VOFB01004517.1_pt1 | contig 20480 bp, 26 predicted proteins | sample 5384141 | NCBI WGS metagenome assembly VOFB01 (sample SAMN12384721, study PRJNA508395) | human gut metagenome | isolation source: healthy gut A | host: Homo sapiens | reverse complement strand
ATTCTAATTGAAAAGAGCTCCATCCATAACTTGTTACAAAATTACTATAAGTTTAAAATATTCATTTATCTTGTCTCATTTTTTGTGTTTCCTTAAGCCTATAAGACAGTCCGGTCATATTAACCAGATAAGCTTTATGTGTAAGCCTGTCAACCATTGCCGCCACAAGCACCTTGTCCTTTATGATTTCATTCCATCTGTTAAAAGCCAAATTAGTAGTAATGATTGTAGCCTTTTTTCCGGCTCTTAACGACAGGTGGTTAAAAAGCAGTTCTCCTCCTTCCTTGTCACAACTGACATATCCGAACTCATCACAGATGACCAGATCGTATTTTTCAAACCTTAATTGTAGCGTCCTCAGTGTCTTTGCTGATTTAGCCTCCCTTATCTGGGTAAGCAGGACCGGCACTGAAGTAAACAATACGGTAAAGTCCTGTTGGCAGGCCTTTATTCCTAAAGCCGTAGCAATATGCGTCTTTCCCGTTCCCGGATTTCCATACAGGACCAGGTTTCTTCCCTGTCTGATGAAGTCCAGTGTCTCCAATTCAGGTAATATTACCTGTGCCTCTTTGGGCATGTCTTCCATAACAAGCTCATGCAGATACTTCATTTGTGGAAATCCCGCAGATCTTATCCTTGATCTTCTTCTACACTCCCTTCTCCTGGCGCTTTCCTTTCCAAGCAATTCCGTCAAGAACTGCAGATGGTTCCAGTTTTCTTCAGCTGCCAATGAAAGGGTGCATTCCAGTTCCTCTTTAAAGGCCAGAAGCTTCAGTTCTGCAGCATAGTCATAAATGGTTTCTTTTTCTGATTTCATATATTATAAACTTAAATGGTTGGTATTATATCATGCACTTCATTGTATCCTGTCATGAGCGCCGTGATGCCTTCAAGCATATCCACAGCTTCTCTTTCTATATTCTCCTGTTGTGCCGGGAGAACAGGCGGTTCCATGGTTTCTTCTGTCTCTCCCTGTACGCTACCATGCAGCATGGCCTTTACCTGGTCCGGAGATATCTTTCTGACACCACGTCCGGTCAGCTCCTTGCATGCCGTGACAATGTCCGTTCCGGAAAATCCATTTTTTCGGGCATAGTCCAGCAACAGAACAAACGTCCTGTTGTCCTCCTTGAAATGGATGTCATACAGCCTTCTCAGTTCTTCCGGTGCTCTTTGCCAAACCACAGAGTGGGGCAATGCCCCCGGTTTACGGGAAAGTGTACGCAAATAGTGCTCCAGCTTGATGCACCAGTCTCCACCGCAATAACTGCGTTGATGAGAGGCCACTTTCTCCTTCCCGTGCAGGATGACGATTTTTTCACTATAAACCTTGACATGTACTTTTTCTCCCACAAGAGAATCAGGTACGGAATAATGAACATTTTTCATGCTGATAGTTGACCATTTATCCACAATGTACTCATAGACCTCAAAACAGCCCAGATTACCGGGAAAAGGCTTCAGCGATGACAGGTCAGCTTCCAGGCGTGATGTTTTCTCCGCTGTTGAAAGACTGCCTTGCTCGTTGTTGACCTGCATACATACCCGGTTTAAATGCTCCTGGGCAGAATGTATATCACCAAAATGGTCTGTCAGGCAGAAAGCTTTCCTTCTGACATATTCCACGCTGCGCTCCACATGTCCTTTCTCCCATCCGGCCCGTACATTACAGAAACGGTACTCAAAACAATAGAAACCGGACATCTTCATCAAAGCTTCTGTAGGTTTCTTATCACCACCGACAAAGCTCTTGACGGCTACACGCATATTGTCATAGACCATCATGGCGGGGACACCATGTATATCCCTGAAAAAGTTACGGTGGGATTCCATGAAGGCAAGCGTATTCTGATGCCTGAAAAGATAGGCGTATCTGCCATTGCTATGCCCGAAAGTGAATACGGCCAGATAAAACTTGGTTTTGACGCCGTCAATAAAAAGAAGAACTTCACCCCAGTCAAACTCGGCAATGCATCCAGGCTCATAGAACAACCGGATAAAGGCTTCGCTCTTTTTCTTCTCTTTGTATGACTCTATATTTTTTATATAACTGCATACTGTGGCGTAACTGATGGTGTATCCTTGAGATAACAGAAACTGGTGGATATCCTTTTTCAACATGCGCTGTTTGCGAAGTCCGGTAGCTATCTTAACGGCATTCTTCTTCAGGCAAAATCCTATCTTATCCTTAATCTCTTGTGTGAGCCGGCGAGGACGGCGTCTGGAACTGTCATACCTGGGCTGGATGGTAAGCAAATCACTCAAAGCCTCTTCTGGATTGTCCGTGCGGATGGCTGATTCGTACTTTGAAAGAATATTGTCAACGGTATGACGGCTGACATGAAGTTCACGAGAGATACGCCGTTTGCTATAACCGCATACTCTATACATGTGTATTATTGATTGTCTTTCTACCATAGTCTTCATTTTACCTTTGCATTTGGATTATACAAAGGTCATTATACTTATCCTATGGTGGCGCAATTTTCAACTGCGTTCTCATATCCTGATATTTAGATGAATGTATAATATATTTGATATCAAAATGTTATAAATTAAATTACCATCATAAACAACTAATAGATCCCTAAAACAGCCTTATACAATTCAAAATTCTTGTTTTCAACATATTCATCGGAAGCATAGCGTTTAGCTCTGGCATACCACTTATGGAAGCAATCAGAACAATACCAGCGATTAAGGACTGCGATGTAGAATCCATCTTGGCAATTACTGGAACCACAGCTGTCGCAAATTCCGACACATCCATATTCACTGAGCGCGCATATCATTTCGCCACGAGTGGCTTGTATGACCTGAATCCTTTCTTGTTTTCATATACTTTTGCCATACTGATTTACTTCACAATCATTTCAGGATGAACGGGGAAATCCCAATCGATTATTCTTGAATCCATAGAGTGCAAAATTACCACCAACGACCAGACCAAAACTTTCTTCAACCAATTCTTTCGCTTCATCTTTGCTGCAAGCATTGACAGTTACTTCTCCTTCTAAGACAAACTGGACTTTTTACTTTTGTATTCTTTATTACTTTTCATAATCTTCTACCGGATAAAATTCACGACCTTCAAAATCATCTGCTGTAAGAACTACTTCTTCGCAGTTAACCATTTCCTCAACTTTCTCGAAAGCGGAATCATAATCATCCGCTTCCACCTCTACCACTTTTTAGAAAGGGTTTCTATTATTTTGATTCTGTACTTCATATTGCTTATTTTTCTATTTGTTCCATCAAGTTCATTGTCTCTTGTATGACAGCTTTGTTTATCCCAATATATTTATCATCTCCATAATGGAATGTATCAAATCCGAATATCCACCAATCATTACCTATTTCTGTGTTGTCGGTGATAAACTCAGCATTATCCAATATGGGGATTTCTTTCCGACATACCTTGGATTAATTTTCCTTTTGCTTCCGATAGATTCTTCACCGCTTATTGCCGGTTCTGAAAATGTTATACATCGCCATGAACGTCTATATCATTAATATCCAAATAAGACATTCCATGATATTTGTTCATAGAAGGGACAGCTACATATCCATTATGTGTGCCATGCTCTACCATAGTGGACTTAAACCATTCGTTTGATCTTATAAATGCTACTACTTTATTTCCCATATTCTATTCATTTTAGCAATTCAGGATTATCAAACACATTTCCAAATACCTCAATACTATCACATTCCAGATCAAACTGAAGCAGAGGGACAGTAAGGTACTGGCACTCTTTTTAATTCTTGGCTTATTGGGTATTCCGCTTTATGCAGACGCAAGCCAAAGCAAGCGAAGCCATCCATGTAAACCACTTCTCCATAACAAATACAATCATGATCGGGGATAGCGCATCCATTTGCGATGCCTTCATACTTGTAGATTATGGAAATGTAATCACGCTCATAGATTTCTTTCCCGGCTTTTTATCGAACAAACCAGTGAATCGACCAATGGTATTATGGATTTACATCATACCTCTAAGGTAGGCGCACAACAAGCAAAGAGTTCACCACTTTCAGTACGGTAGTCGTACTGGTACATTCTCACTCTTTTACCTCTCAACCTGGTGTTGTAGGTAGTGTAATTCTCTTTGCCGGGCTGGCATACGCTGCAACCGTTTACATTTATTGAGTTCATAATTCAAGTAATTGTTTCGTTTTATCCACGTCTACAAAACTCGTCCACCCTGCTTTATGCAGCTTTATAGCTGCCTCTCTGATTGTGATTTTGCCACTCTTGCCACTTTCTTTCAAAGATTCTAATACATTCTTCATTCTTAATTCATTTTTACGTTCAATCTTTCTTCACTCGTATAAGCCACGACAAGCCCTGTTTCATCATGCTGTATGGTGATGTACTTTTCACCCCTCTCTATAGTAGAGAAGTCATAAGGGGTTACCATCTTACCCAACACCTTGCCCTGTTGCTTCATCAGTGGGGCTTCAGGGCTGATAACTAAAACTAAATCTGCTTTCATAATCGTGTATATTGTGGTAGCTCGAAAGCTACCGGATTAGAACTCAACCAATATCAATCTTTCTAAAGAACCTGATGCTTTCACCCACATATGATTATGTCTGAAACCATAATCGAAAAACAGTTTAAAATAAGGGTGTCTTACTATTAAAGAGCTCATACAGCCTCTTAACTCGTCTTCTGACATACAAGAAGTTATTTCATTGATAATTTGAACGAAAAGGTGTAAAACTTCTGGTTCATTATTCAATAACGGTTTTTCTATAACTGCTTTTAAAAATATATTTTCTTTCATATTCTTCTATATTGCGCAGGGCTTTCGCCCTGCCGATTTATGTTAATGCGTTTTATCCTCATGTAATAACTCGCAGTAAACTGGTGTTGTGGCATCTGTGTGCTTATTGGCTATAAGAACCTCATTACTATCCCAGTTAATATATACCTGTGTAGCAAATGCACCGAAAAACTGAATTTCTTTCGTGCCAAACAATACCACCGCGTCATCATTTACATTTGCAAGTGCTGCAATTAATTCTTTCTTGGTCATATTCTTTTTTGTTGCGCAGGGCTTTCGCCCTGCTGGTTATTATGCTATCTTTAGCTCTTTTAAGTCTCATATCTACCAATGATTTCAGCTTGCGAGTATCAAATAGTGGACTTCTATACCCATCTTTGATAAGCTGTATCATTTCTTTATAACCAACCTTACATACAACCTCTGTCTTCATGCTGTTATCATAAATAGCAGAATTGCAAGCGGTTATTGTGAATGCCATTGTTTTGTAACCTTTATCCTTCTTCATGATAGATGCAAACAAATACATATATACAGCATTTTTCATGCTATTCAAGGCATCTTCTTGACTGGCATTTACTTTTCTACCACCTAAAAAGTCGCCACATTCAATTTCTTGACCTTTTTGATAATAGACAATGTACTGATGTACATTTTAATATCTGTTGCTTTCATATCTTCTATGTTTTAATTGTTAGTAATATTGGTTTTTTTATATAGCTAAGATACCGATTATTAGCGATGTGCGCAAATGTAATCGCCTGATTAACAGTGAGTTAAACTTGATTTAACTTAAAGTTGGATATTGACATGTTCATTTCAGTCGCGCTTTGTATGAATACCGTCCAATGATATGTGCAATGCTTTTTCATATATCGACTTATCACAATTAGAAAATAATCGTTAACTTTGTTCATACTTTTTAAAATTATAGGTGCATGAAAAAATTGTGACTTTATTTGCAACCGTGCTTCTGTTATACGGTTGATGGAAGTGTTCCTTTGACAGGCAGGAAACAGATGCTGCTTGTATCCGACTCCGAAGTGCTTTCATCAAGTCTGACCCAGTATTCGGAATATATCAAGTCGGCACCGATATCAAGTAACGCGACAAAGAAAGCGATGGTGACACGTGTCGGAAAGAAAATAGCCGCTGCCACGGAACAATACTTGGAAAATAATGGAATGTCCAGTGAGGTGAGGAACTTCTCATGGGAATTCAATCTGGTTAAGGATAATCAGGTGAACGCTTTCTGTATGCCGGGAGGCAAAATCGTTGTGTATGAGGGACTGATGAATCTGGTTTCCTCTGATGACGAACTGGCTGTAGTTATCGGACATGAAGTGGCGCACGCTGTGGCCAAGCATAGCAATGAGCGTATGGGTCAGCAGCTGGTTGCACAATACGGAGCGAAAATTTTGGGGGAGGCTTTCAGTGGAAAGTCCGCCGCCATACAGAAAGCTGGGAATATAGTCTATGGTCTTGGGGCACAATACGGTGTGATGCTTCCATTCTCACGCAAACATGAAACCGAGGCTGACTATATGGGGCTTATTCTTATGACGATAGCTGGTTATAATCCGAATGTGGCTGTCACATTCTGGCAGAAGATGTCGGCGGGCGGATCGGGTTCAGTGCCAGAGATCATGAGCACGCATCCGAGTGACGTAACACGTATCAGTGACATAAGGAAACATTTGCCGGAGATGAAGAAATATAAGTAAACTTTAGGAAGTTACTGTAAAGTATTTGAGAAAAATCTTTAGAGAATGAAGTACAAAAAGGCGTGAAACCAAATGGAATCACGCCTAAATTATAATAAAACTCTTAAAAAGGTGTACATAATTACCAATCCTTAATTCTCTAACATCAATCATAATAACGCTGCAATCTTACGCACCTTATTAATTCTCTCCATAAACCTGTTGTCTTTTTTTGCCATTTGCAAATTATAAGATGTTTGCATTTTGAGCAAAGGTTCCGCATCTAAATCTAACGCGGCTTCTAGGAGCATAGCATATTTTTGTATTTAATGGACGTTTTGCATTTAGTATCTCATTTAAGACTGTATAAGATACGCCCATTTCTTTTGCAAGTTTCTTTTGAGAAATGCCTCTGTATTCAATTTCATCTTTTAATACTTCTCCCAGGGTGTGTCGGTTCAAAAGGAATTAAGTTATTAGCTATCATTTTAGGGTCTACGCCATCTATTTTAATCATAACTTTCTATTTATAATGGTTAGACAATTCAATTATATTACAAATGGTAGTCACTACTTCACCTTGCACCTCTGTGGTTGTAAATTCAATACGATATTGATTGTTTTACTCTAACAGAGCAAAAAGTCCTTTTGTCCCCTGATAATTTTTCAAAACTCAGCCCATTGTATTTACAAAGTGAAGTTACATCAGGGACACTGCTTATTATATCTATACAACGTTTATATCTACGTACGATATCAGGTTGAAAACGATGCTTTTTATCATTCGCCTTTCCAAACTCATACAATTCTTTCAGATACTTTTATCAAACGTTACTACCATCTCATTTTGTTTCTTTAATGCAAAGATAGCATTTTTTCATTTTATTCATTCGCATCTTATCACAAAATTGTGAACTACCGCTAAAGTAAAGATTTAGGGGGCTCAAATACGATTTTCAATAAGCCAAGAATGCCGGAGCCACGCAAATTTGGCATAAAGTCTGATTGGGGCTTTCATAGAGCTATATTTCCCATTAAGCGCATTTCTTTTTAAGTATTTCAACACATTCTTTATCCCATCATCGAAACCCTGTTTATAGCCTTTAGTATATTCCCCATAGTATATACCGCCATTGACAGAAAAAATAGAAGGATACCTACAGGCTTATACCAACCGGGAAGTGATATAGAAAACGGCTTAAATGTAATTGTGAAATCTCCAACCCATAATAGGGCGATAATACATATGATTGTAAATATAATTGTTTTCATAATCAATATCTTTTTCCGTTCAACTTAGGTCTTAGTTCATTGTATCTCATCTTCTGCTCCACATGCCATATAAGGTCTATGTTCATATGCTTGGCAAGCCCGAAGATTGATAATAACATATGACCTATCTGACTTTCAAAAGAATAATTATATTCATAAAAATAACGAATTGGCAATGTGGATATGGCGTATATGCTTTCAGTAAATGTTTCACCTACGCAACTTTCGGATGCACCATATATCGCTTCTTCAGGAAAATCATCAATGGATATATTTCTTAATCCAGCCAAATCAAGCAGGCGTATAACCGCATCGCTTAGTTCGTCTGGAAGTGTATCTTTTATATTTTTTCAAAAACAATTAAATTTTTCTTGGCCACTAATGCAGGATAGCGGTTCTTCCATTTCAAAACGAAGATTTACAGATTCCCTTCCTTAATTTCCCTTTTCGGTCCGCTTCCACAGCTTTCATAAGCTCTGGAACGATAAGGCAAAGGAAGTGTTCGTTACTCAATTCTTTATCGTGAAAACCATGCTCACAAGCTGTCTTATAAAGCGGTGATGTCCCTTTATAAGGTCAGGCAGTCATGGCTTTACACCACCGCCAAGCGCAACCGTATCCCCATCTGCCGCATCGCAGGAAAGAACTATTACAGAGCTCGTCAAACGTAATGTAATGCAGATTTCCGGCTTCATCCTTCATCGAATCGTATACGGCACGCAACTACTCATTGGTCTTACGGAACTCCTTTCCTTTCTTATCCGAAGCGTAAAAGCCCATATAGCCATCGTGCTCTACCAGTAGAATGGGAGCTTTGCTTTTGCTGCGCAATATACGGATGCCTTTTTCCAGACGCGGACGGATAAGTCCTACACGGTCGTTCGTCATATTCGGCATACAGTCTATCACATACATTGCCGCATCCACTTCGGCCAGCAATTTGAAGAAACCTTCGTCCAATTGTCCGTTGCCCGAAAAAGCCCAGATTAACGACCGGCATATCCAGCTTGCGCTGCAGGATATTGGTCCAGGCCATACCGGGACGCGAAGCACATGCCCCTTTGCGCAATGGAAGTTCCGTATATCACGACAGGCTTTTCGACCGACGGACGCACGAAATCGAAGCGGCTGCCTTTGGGCACACCAATCTGTAAGACTTCACACCGTTGTACAGAGGCAGATACAAGGTGAATTCGTTTCCCTTATCGTGCGTGTTGCGGTATGTCAGGTCGTTATACGTATAGCGCACTGTATCACCGAACTGATAGTTGGCCGCGCACCAGTATTGCTGCCCGTTGCAGTCCATCGTGTAAAGGTCTACTCCGCTGACACCTGTTGCCGGCATGTGGGGCATCGAGAATCCCCCCGTAACCTGATACTTTACTTGAATTTGTGGAGCATTGGTGTAAAACTTCACATAGAGTCCTGCTGTCTGCAACGACAGGTCCCACACGGGTTTACGGACCAGTTGTTCGGCCCGCTGCGGCAAACGCTGGTAGGCCTTTCCGGTTTCCGCATTCCAGGCTCTTCCCTGAATGGGCAACAGCGAATCGGCCGCCGGGTTATGCCAGGCTGTCTGTGCAAGCAGACAAAGCGACTGCCCGAATAATAAAGCAGACAATCCTGCAAACTTGAAAGTGGTTTTCATACTTATTTTTCTTTTAGTGTTATTTCATCAACTGTATCAGATGTGAGGCTACACAAGCATAACCTTTGTCTGTGAAGTGAATATAATCGCCGCTGTAAAGTCCGTCACGAATCGTTCCATCTTCGTCAAGAAACCAGCCTGTAGGATTTGTGTAACTGACCTGAGCTCCGAAGGTATGCGCGCCCAGCAGTTTATGAATGCGGTTGCACTGTTCACGGACTGCACTGCCCTGCTCCTTTCCGGAAGGGAAAAGTCCCAACAGGATAATCTTTGAATCAGGAACTGCCTGCAGGCCTCTTCCGTAACGGCGATGATACCTTCAGCCGTATCGTCTGCTGTGTCCTGACCGACTACCAGATTATTGATTCCGATGGCAATCACCATATTCCGAGTACACCGGTTATAGTTTCCGTAACGGACACGCCAAAGCAAGTTCTGCGTACGGTCACCCGAGATACCGGCACTTTCCCCAGTTTCCCTGTCCCAAAGCGTCGTCCATGGCCTGCTTGCCCGGTTTGTAGCTGACGAGCTTACGCATGCCGCCCCAACCTTGCGTAATGGAATTGCCCAGCAACAGCAGTTTCAGTTTACGTTCGTTCAGCGTGGTTTCGATATCCTGTGCCACCGAATGCCACTCCGAGCCTTCCACCCATCCGGCAGCCGAGCGATACTCGTTTCCGGGAACGGCATGGGTACAATTGTTGGACCACCGGCCGGTAGCTTTCAGTATGAAACGTACAATGGATTCGGGATTGTTCAGTGAATGCGGATGATGGCCGATACCCGGTTTGTGAATCACGGTAATCGGGGCACCGAGACGTTTCATTTCTGCTTCGAAAAGGGCTGTATTCTCTGACACCGGAACAATATCGTCTGCATCGCCCACTACGTGCAGTACCGGAATGTCTGCCTGTGCAATCTTGGCCGCATGATTCAGCGGATTCTTTTTCCAGCGCAAAGCCTGTTCCTCATTCTTAAAGCCGTAGGCTTCCAGCATCCGTGTCACATCCTCGGCCGAACCTGCATAAGCACCTTTTCCCATCGGCCAACTCTTGATGTCCATGACCGGTGCATCGGCATAGATGCAAGCCACTTTATCAGAGTTCTGTGCAGCCCAGTTGTAAACAATCAGTCCGCCACGGCTCATGCCCTCCAGTACGGTCTTTTTTATGAAAAACCATTCTTCACCAGATATTTGTAAAACTTGTTCCAACGTTTTACTGCCTTATCGGCACCATACAAGTCGGCTACATCGCAATATACCACATGGAAACCTTGCTCCAGCAAGTCGATGTCGGTCTGTGGCTCATGTCCCCAGAAACGAGCCCGCCATATCCAGGGTCTTCCCTGTGCTTCTTTAGCCGGACGTACCACTTTGTAAGGAACCCCATCCAACTGGAAATCGTATCCCTGATAACCGTGAAAATTAAAGGAGGTCGCATTTTCGGGTACAATGGCTGCCGGCTTACTTTGAACTGCATTCAGCAGGTAATCGCCGATTTTACGCGCCATCGCACCCGCACCGATAGAAGACGGATGCAAACGGTCCGGCATAATGACCTGATCCCACTGGTTGCCAAACAGATTATGCAGATTAATAATACCCAGTCCGTTATCGTAAGCCAGCTGTTCGACTACCAAACGTACCTTTTCTTCGATAATGCGCGGACTGATGGTGTTCTTCTCGGTAAGGAAGCAACGCACCGGAGTGAGCAGAATCACCTGCGGATGCGAATCCAGCGAGCGGTAGGTATCGATAAGCGTTTGATATTCTTCCATAAAATGCTTTTCGTCTTTCCAGTTCTGCGGCTTGGTGTCGTTCGTTCCCAATTTAATCAGGACAATGTCCGGAAGAAAGTTTTTCGATTCGCCGTACACCCCAGTACGGACATACGGATAATCGCCGTCCGACTGCGCCGTTGCTCCGTTCGAACCGAAGTTGCGGACTTCGTAATCATCGCCCAAGTAATACTGCAACTGGGCGGGATAAGAGTTTTTCTCCCGGTTGGAAATACCTGCACCGTACGTGATACTGTTGCCCACGCACGCCACCTTAATGATTCGTTTTGCCCATAAGCCTGTAGGCAAAATCAACAGATAGCAAATACATGCCAAAAAAGATTCTTTCATTGTTATTTAGATAAAGTTGCAATTCACTTTTCAAACAGAAGTCCCCTGTTTTTCAACATTGCTATTTGGTCAGCAATACTTATGGGCTGCTTAGTGTATGTTATCATATGTATATAAAAATAAGTTCCGCCCTGGTACGCATTGTAAAGAGGCGTGGCGGAAATTGTTGATGCAAAGATAATGTTTTTTCTGCTGTACTGCAAACATTTCGATTTTTCTATCAAAACAAAAAATTCTATACTTTTTGCAATGAGCCAAAAATAGTAGTGAAATATACAAAGCAAATTGTGCTGAAAAAAGAAGAAACAGCTTAAGTTGGTTTTCCAAAGGAGTTAATAATCAATAAAAGCGTTAAATCTTCATCTTTTAGAATGTGCAATTAAAAATAACGACCATATTTCTGACTTATTGTCTATAAAATATTGAGTAATAATCGGTTGTAAATACTATTGTAAAAGATTTGTGTTGTACTCATCCTTAAGTTCTCAATATAGCAGTCTGATTCATCTGGATCGGTAACGAATACTATCTTACCAGTAGTAAGTATCATCTTTAGTTCCCTTTTTTCTTTAAGCCATACGGTAGATATTCAACCACCGTATGGCAATATTTATTCTTCATTAAATCAATGCGCTCTTTCATTCTTCTACTGGTTCCATTGTTTTTGGAATAGCATCAGTAGGTAGATAAATTTTTCCACCCTTTTGGCGAATTGCTGGTGTGGCTTGAACTAATTTTGTTCCAATATACTTTTTCATCATTGTTTCTATGGGTTTTACAAAGCCGCCCAAGGCTCATTTCTGTTCCGATTTGAATTTATCTATAGTAGTCCTTTTATTAAAAATAGCCATAACAATCAAGGCTAAAGCTACTTTCAGTAATTGCTTTTCCCAATAATTACAACATTACTACGATTTAGTCCGTCATTAGTCATGATACTGTACCAATTCTTATAAGGTGGCAGTTACCTTATAGATAGATATTTATAAATTATCTTCTTTATTACCATAGCTAATCTTCTTTTTCTTTGATTCATCAATTACAACACCCCTAATATCTCTTTCACCAAATAATTTATAAGTAAACGTTCCTCCATAAAACTTTTATGGTATCTCCCTTAACAGTAATAACCATTCCAATCCTCTAAAGTGCATCTTTGCATAAGTGGACAAATCGAGCATTTTTGGCTAAGTCCGGCGGACTTCTTGGCTATTTTCGTTACGTTTTTCATTGGATTTTTAAATTAATTATTACGATTTCTTTCCGCTGCGACTTCACTCATACACATCTTGCACCAGGAGGTGAGACATCGGTATTCCTTATCCCCACATCTGACAGTCCTGTTATAAAACCGGTGGAGCGGAAGGGAATGTCCGCAATGCAGACAAACCTTTCTTCCGGCTTCCGTACCGGCAACCGTCTTGGCTTTACGGTGTACAAGCGTACATCCCCTGCATTCATCCAGTCTGCCTTTGTATTTCCGGCATTTGTGCAGGGAGATGCGCCCGCATGGAGCGAATTTTTCGCAGTCGAATCTGGGTTCTGTGTGATAGATGTTCATACGGCACTGTCCATCAAATCAAACAATGTGGGTGCGCTAACTTCCATCTCCGCCTCATACAGATATGAAAGACTGTCTTTCCAATAGTCATAATTCAGTTCTGTAGATAATCCCTTACGTTTCAGTCTGATGGCACAATAAGGTACTGTGCCGATACCTCCGAAGGGGTCAAACACCAACTCACTCTTGTTTGAATACCGTTCAATCAGTCTTTCAACGATGTCCAACTGAAGAGGGCAAATATGATTCTGTCGTTTCTTTTGCGACTGTTTGGTGTTAAGCGTCCGCATACGAACCACATCATCCCATATCCAATCTTTCTTGCTTACAGGGTCAACGGCCATAAATGTCTTTGGCAGTTTCCGTATATTTCCAATTCTTCAGCGAATGATACGTGCCTTCATAGTTGTAGATATGTTCACGTTCGTAGTTACGGAACAAATGCCGAATCTTATCTATTCCAGCACCTTTCATATCTTCGTATGACAACAATGAATTGCCGGAAGACTTCCAACTTGCATGGGCATCTATCTGCCAACGGGCAAGCGAGTATTCACTCTTGTCCTTCTTAACAGGCCGGTCGGCATAAGCACGTGAGGTATCGGTAGGCAACTTGCGAAATAGCAATACATATTCAGGGCATCCGACTCCCATCTTGGAACCATCCTTGCACATCTCGGTATAGCCCAAACGGTAGGTCTGGTTGTTTTCCCTCACCACATCAGTATCGACCGTAATGCGCCCCATATATCGGAAGCCGTGCTTCATGTAATGAAATACAGTCATTTCGCTGAACGGGTCAATGGTGGGCATACCGTCACCCGTAGCGTTGCCGAACAGTACACGGTCCTTCACATGGATGCAGGCCAACCGACCCGGTTTCAAATGCGCATTAACTCTGGTGTAAGATAGTCCATCTGCTCAAAGAACTTGCCGTTGTCTTCATTATGCCCGAAGTCGTTGTAGGTAGGCGTATATTCGTAGTGGTTGGAGAACGGGATACTGGTTACAATCAGGTCTACCGAATTATCTCCATCTTCTGACATTCAAGTACATTGTCATTATTGATAGCTTTCCACAGTTTGCGGACTTTTCTTCCCTGCTGGCAAACATCCACCGCATCATCTTTTCCTCTGCCTGCAAACCGAACAAACCGTTATGCCGGACAATATCAGTCATATTTGCGACCATTTCCCGGTGTTGCGCCCACTTCTGCATGAAGCTCTTGAATATTTCACCTTCGCTTTCGGCATACACCAAGTAAAGCTCTACGGGATGCTGCTGCATGAAACGGTAGATACGGGCTATCGCTTGGAACTTGTCGTTGAAGCGGTAGTCAATAAACATGATTGCCTTGTGGCAGTGGTACTGGAAGTTCAGACCCTCACCAAGCATCTCGGGTTTAGCTGCAAGGTATTTCAAACGGCCATCTTTGAAATCAGATATAACCTTGTCGGCTTCTTCATCGTCTTGTGAACCATAGACAGCCTTACAACCAGGAATCGCTTTGCATAGTGCCTCACGTTCAGCCTCCAAGTCATGCCATAAAAGGAAATGGTCGTCTTTGTTTTCCGGGCGATTGATAATCTCTACCACACGGGCAATCTTTTCCTGCATGTTGTCCCGGCGTTCCTTTGCAGCATCAGCCAGACCGAGAGCAGCCTCACGGAACATTTTCACCTGTCCGTCACGATCAGCTCCAGCCGTAGAATTGTCCACATTCACAATCTCTTCATGTACACGAAGTTCCGGCAGTTCATATCCAGTATCGGGATAACCGAGGTCGGACGGTTTGGTGAGGAACAACGCCCATGTAGATACCCATAGCCAGAACTCCTTTTCCTTGTGCGGATAAAGGGTAAAGTTATTCGCTTTCGTGCTGTCTCGCTGGAAGAACCTTGTAAGTGCCTGCCCGGTATCCATCACTCCAAGATAACCAGCATAATGTATAAGTTCCTTGTATCTGTTTGGCGAAGGTGTAGCCGTAGCGACAAACCTGTAACGAACACCCGAGAACAACGGTAGAAACTCCTGATAGGTCTTGGTTCCGAATCCACGTAACACGCTCGCTTCATCCAATGATGTAACGGTAAAATAGGACGGTTCTATTCTCACTCCATCCTCACCATCACGCACACGTTCGTAGTTTGTTACCATGATGTCGGTAGGACATATCATCACATCTGCCATAGTTCGACATAGGTTACTTTCATGTGCAAGTGCTGTTCCGCTTGTGTCAGGAACTCCACTACTACACGCTTGGGGCAAACTATCAACCCTTTGCCTCCTTTATGGTTCAAGATTACCCGAAGTATTTCAGCTGGGTGACTGTCTTTTGCATACCGAAGCTGGAGAATATAGCACGGCATCCACCGGCAACCGCCCAACGAACGGTATCTTTTACATGAGGATATAAATACGGGGAAATTTCTTCCGAATTAATTTCAAATCCTGTTTGATGGCTGATAGCCATCTTATTTCTTAGAAATTCTATATATTCCATTCAACTAAATCTTTTATGCTATCAATTTCTGACAAATCAGGTTCATATTCTTCTTCACCAGCTTTACTATCTGGTCGTGATACTCGCTTACGCCGTTACAGAAGGATCGGGACTGGACGATATCCAGTGTCTTCAAGTTTACCTCTATCGTCTCCAATCGTTTTCCAGCCGTGTCCTTTGCCGACAATATCAGGCATTCCGGCCGTCTGTAGTATCCGTTCTGATATACGCAATGGTGCATGACCTTACCTTCCTGATAAAACTGGGTGACACTTTCCAAAGGGCGGATGATTATATCCTCTTCTTCGATTCTCAATCCGAAAAACTTTTCCATCCGCTCGTAGAAGCCGGCTATATCCTTCATTAACTTTTCACGCTTACTGATAGATTGTGCTCGATTCCTTTCCTGTCTCAACTTGGCTTCACGTTCCTGTTTTATCTTTAGTAGTTTATCATGTACAGTCTTCAGGTTCTTAGGGCAGACATAGTGGGCGTTACGCATATCTTTGCCGAAATAAGATAGTAAAGACATATAATCTTCCCACATAGAAGCGTCCTTAATGATGTAATGGTTGCGGTTGCAGATGTTGAACGACGGTTTATAGCGAAGTTGGGAGAAGCCAGTTTTATACATGTGTTTCAACATGGATATTTGCCCGGTCTTCGACACAGTTCCACATCGTTTCCGCCTTTCAACAAGTCACGTATCAATTTTGACGGGGTTACATCCGGGAACCATCGATTCAGTCCCCGTTTTTTTAATTCCGGCAGCAGCTCTTTCCTTGATAAAGCTCTCCATATATCGCATACAAATCACCGTAATAGTTATATGGATTACTTCCATATTCTCCTTTGATGCTGAGAGGTGAACTATACGCAAATCCGTTACCTCCCATATTAATCGGTCGGGCTATGATCGTACGTTTTCCGTCTTCACGAATCCACTCTTGAACCACTTCTGTAAAATCATAATACACCGGAGAAGTTTCCTTCCGAACATTTTTCCAGCATAGTATATGCCGGATCACCTGGAACCCGCCTTTCACTTGCAGGATGGACATATACGCCTCTTCACGGATCTTCTGCTTCCGGCTAACCTTTACGTCCAATTGATGATGGCAATAAGGGTATTCGATTTTGTCACCCAATTTATCTTTACTCGTATTGACCCACATCTTACCACATTCGGAACACCATAGCTCATCCTTACATTTGTAGGCAAAATGGTCAAACAGATGCTCTTTGGCCCAGTCTTCCTGTTCCTTCGTGATGGCAGGCAGCTTTCCACTTAACTCCGTCACCCGTTTTTCCAATTTCGTTCTCGGCTTCATATTAAAACAGACTCATTTGTTGGACATTTGCATCTGCTTTTTTCTTTGCAGGCTTCTTTTTGAGCAATCGGTATTGCTCTTCGGCCAACCGTTTGATAGCCGCTTCACGGGCCGCATTCTTGTCCTCCTCCGTCAACTCTACCTTTTGATTGGAAGAAATAGAGCAACCGGAAGAAACTTTTTTCTATCTTGATATTCTCTTCGTCATAATAATGTACGGCCATCCCAAAGACTTCTGCATCACTCATTACGACGGAAGTTCCCCCGTTTACGGGCTTCTCCTAAAATGTAACGACAGCATTCATCTATATTCTTTTTAGGATTTTCAAACTTGGGAGCAAACAAGGGATCTTCTGCAACTCGTTGATCCAAATATTTCTGTATTGTATCTTTGAACTCTTTCATAACTTACTGGATTGTCATAGGCATTAATAAATAGGTAAGTTCTTCGTCCTCGGCTTGCTTCTCTGGGGCAATGAGAATAGCGGTACTGGGAGTGCCGAAAGAAAGTATCGAACGATCGCCGTCAATACAAGAAATCATATCTTGTATCAAAGTCGCTTTCACACCGATAATAAACTCCCTTTCTCCAAATTCTACCGGAATGGTTTCTTCCGCAGAAGTGGAATAATCCAAGTCCTGGGCCGATACAACAAGCTTATCATAACGGGCACTCAACTTTATAAGGCATGATACTTTACTTGAAAATACAGAAGTGCGCTTTATGGCTCCCAATAGTAATTTGGTATCCGTTTTCAGTTCAAGATTGTTGGATTTCGGAACAACAGCCCGCCAATTGGGATAACGACCTTCCACATTACGAAAAGAAATTTCGTAATCCTCGAAAGAGATTTCCGACCAATCGCTTCCTACTTTAATTGTTAGTTCTTCTTCAGATAACGGAATCAACCCTTTCAAAATAGATGCGATCTGTCGGCTGATGATTACCGAACAGGTCTCTGTGCAACATTGTTTTTTCTCTTAAACAAACCAAGCCCATGTCCATTAGAAGAAACAAAGATGATTTCTCCCGGAGCCGTTTCAATAGATACGGAGTTCATAATAGGCGCAGTTCGTCTGCAGCTGCAAAATTGATCACTTTGAGATACCGTTATTGAATTCTTCCGCCGTAGTCCGATTTCGTCAAGAATCTCTGTCTTTTTTCTTTTGCGGGAAAGGCTTCGAATCATATCCAACGACCTCGAATTTACCTCCATAATATTTAATAAGAATCGATTTATTGTCCGGATTGATATAAATATCAAGAGGCTGCTCCTGGCAATGTTTTCAGCCCATCAAGAATGGAGGCAGGAACACAGATTGAAAAAAGATCTTCCTCTGCCATACATTCCAAACTGGCCGTAATCCTGCCTTCGTCATTGGCAGTCGTAATAAACAACCGTCCATCTTTTATTTCAAACAGGTAGTTGCATACTATCGGAGTCGTAGATTTCGACGGAATTATTCGAGAAAGTTGCTGCAATTTCGCAAGCAACATATTTTTTGAAACAGATATTGTCATTGTGCCTAATTTTATGGAAGGCACCAGGTAAGTGGTTATTTATCGGATATTTACAAGAAAGTTTAAGACAATATATATAAACACAAAAAGTTGGACCTCAAACTTTCGTTCAAAATCCAACTCGCTATTTCAACCGCAAATATAGAGGCTTTTTTCTTAATCTACAAATTATTTCCGCCTTTTTTATTTTTTCTTCAAAGACATACCTCAGTATCTTAATATTTAAACGATCAATGATACTAAAGTCTGTTTTTACATAACCAGCCGTCACCCGGAGCGGAGACGCATGATTTAAACATAACCCAACAACATCTAGCCCTGCTTCAAAAACAACCTGAGCTATTGAAGCCCAAGAATGCCGGAATGAATATGTAGAAACAGGAGGTAAACCACCCAATCTCACAATATCCTTTATTCCTCTATTCACGCAATCATTAAAAGTTTTATCCGAAGCATATATTTCATTGAAATTAAACAGCCAGTCCCCTCTTCCTTGATATTTAAGAAACAAAGGTTTTTACTAAATCCGAACCTCTATCTCAATATAGACCTCATCAGCTCTCCGCCCCTTTGTCTTCATTCTATTATAGCAGAGTTTTCCATCCTTATAACAACCTTTACCCAAATTGTAAAGATCCACCGTATTTATTCCAACCAGGCAAAACACCAACAATGATACATCTTTGGCGATATATGCTCTTGGTGGCATACCTCGCTTACTTGGTTTCAAAGAGGTAATATCAACATCAAAAAACGCCTGAGAACATCTACCGGCAGCGCCTTCTTGTCTGCAATATTCTTAGGAGGTATCTTTACCACACGAAACGGATCATGCCTAATGCGCATCTCACCGGTATCGTAGTCATTAAATTTATCACATCCGGCCCTAAACATGGTTTTCACGCAATTCGGATAGGCATTCTTTTTTTTCTGCCTGCTGTTTTCATAGAAGAAATCCAATCCTTCAGAAAAAAGGACGTTATATCGGAAAAAGATATATTTGGGTTACCAAAGTAACTCTCCATACTCTTAAGAGCTAACAGATAGTTTTCGCACTTCTTCCCCGGCCTTCATTCTCCATTTTCAAGATAAACTCTCGGCCAAAGTCAGAAAACGAAATAGAGTCCCGGTCATTCTTAAGAAAATTCATAACCCTCTCCAAACCCCATCCTTCCTGTATTGACACGATTCAAACGATCCAAATAAGTTTCTATTTGGACATACACATCTTTAATGATATAAGGGTCTGTTATATCACCATTCCGAACAAACTTAGCTTTGCATACCTTATTTGTCTTGATATATCCTACTTGACGAAGGTGAGTTACCCTGATATAAATAGGATATGTATTATCTTTTCTTTCCCCCTGACACAAACTTTTGAAATAAGCCATCACTGTAAACTATTTGTAAACGGAGCCTTTTATTCTGGCAAGACTTCCATGTTAAACCAGCAATGTAAGGAGGTAAAAACTGGTCAAATAGTCCTAAGTCATTATATCTCAAACAGCCACAATAACCTTTTAATAATCAGTTATGGGAGATTAGCATTACAAAGAATATGCTTCAGTTAACAATACTGTCTGACATAATCCACTGTTTAATTGAAAAATGAGAATTGAGAATTGAAATGAGAAGATCCTGCTCATTTCAATTGACGACCCAAGCGCGAAGGTAGATATTTTCATTGGTTTTAGGAAGATTATTGTAACATTTTCCGTAATTTTGCGCATATATAATTATCAATTTTCAATTCATCCGTTGGAGGTACAAGATTTACTAAAACAATATGCCGCCCATCCGCAAGTGGCGGCATTAAATACCCTGTTAAAAACAAAACGTCCCGCAATATATTTCTGAAAGGACTGAACGGTTCAGGGGCCGCAATGACAATAGCTTCTCTTTTTTCAAAAGAAGAGAAGTTATGTGTGTGTTTGAATGACCTAGAGGATGCCGGCTACTTTTATCACGATCTGGTGCAACTCACAGGAGGTGACGGAATCTATTTCTTTCCTTC
>VOFB01003878.1_pt1 | contig 20486 bp, 42 predicted proteins | sample 5384141 | NCBI WGS metagenome assembly VOFB01 (sample SAMN12384721, study PRJNA508395) | human gut metagenome | isolation source: healthy gut A | host: Homo sapiens | reverse complement strand
CTCATTGTATGAACTGGATCAATACTTTTAGCGTAGCCATTATGACTAATTCCAGCAATCTTTGTACATTGTTAAGTCAGTTTACATTTGTATTTCGCTTAAACAAGTGTTGTATTTCCATCTGGTAATTTTCTAAGTTGATCCATTTGATCTAAAATAATTTGTTAGCAGAAACATTTCATCAAATAGCCCTGCCAATATTTCTTGCGTTTATAATCAATGACATTTCCACAGCATTGACAGCAACGATCCCTGCTTAACTTGTTTCCAACTTGTAGCACCATATGTTCCCTAATACCACCTTTCATGGCATGTTCAAATCCTGTAAAAGTTTACTCTTTCAACTAGCACCACAACCAGCGCCCATAATTTCCTTCTTTTAATCAAATCATTTTCACTATCTTGACAAAACCTTATACCCCATTTCTTTATCTGGCCTTATATGAGAATTTCCCACCGATAAATCAAATAATGAAGCACCACATACAATTGGTACTCTTGCTACAGACATATCAAAACCAACACCATGTTCTTCAAGATATTGCATGGCACCACTAGCTGCATCTAAACCAAAAGCACTCCACCACTTAACATAAAAAATGAATTTGTTGCACCATATTGATTGGATTCAATAAATCTGTTTCTCTTGCAGCAGGACCTCCACCACGAACATCTACTCCAGCTGTCGCTCCATTTTCACAATAACAACACTACATCCTGTAGCATGCTTCTGATTTTCATATTGTCCTACTTTTTACACCTTTAATATCCGTTAATTTTATTTCTTTCATCATCTTTTTCCTTTTTTATCATTATACTAAAAAGTAGAAAAAGCTTTAAACTTTTTTACCAACTCATTTGTAATATTTCATCACTATGATCTTTTACTTGTTTTAATCCTTTGTATTCTTTTTGTTATTTGATGATCCTTTATATAAAGTAATGTAGCTGATTTAACTTTTGATTTTCAATGCAACTACTTCTTTATCCTTTATTTTCACAAAATAAACATTACTTACTGCTTTATTAAGACGAGCTATCACATTTTTAGAATCCATGCTTTTCTTGATTATCCATTGAATAAAATAAACCCAATATCGATTAAATTCCTTTACTTTTAAAAACTTCACTTGTTTTTAAATGATTATAACTTTTATAAGGATCCCTCTTTTTGTATTATAAAAAATAGTTCCTAAACACACAATTAAAAACAACACCGATCATTATTACCTTTTCTTCATCTTCTTTTCTCCTTATCTATACTTTAATCCTATTCTTTTAAATAAATAGCAAAAGAGGCACCAACAACCATCAACCTGTCCCCAACAACAAAATTCAAATAAAAAACTATGTTATAATACGTACGGGAGGAAGTTATGAAAGTTACTGTTGAAAAAAATAAAAAAAGAAAAAATCATCTTATTAAACTTTGTTATTTTACTTTTTGTTGTTTGGTGGTTAGGTGTTTTCTTTATCATGTATAAACATTTTTATGAAAGAATAATGTTTTTTAGGTGTTCTTATTATTATATTATTAATAATTTATAGTTTAGTATTACCAGGAATAGTTTTCGCTAATACTATGTGGGAAGTTGATCAAAAATATTTAAGATACATTTATTCTGATAAAAATTTAGATAAACAAAGTATCTTTATTCTTTTCTTTTTTAAAAATAAATATCTAGATATCAAATCAATTTAAAACTTTCACAAATTGATTTTGTACAAATCTCTTATTATCGTTATTCTTTTATCCATCAAAATATTTAGTAAATGGTTCTGGAAATAAAATTGTGTTTAAATTTAATATGTTGGATGGTTCTCAATATATTATTGAAAATTTAGTAAGTTCTGATAAAGAAACTTTTAGTAAGGCATTGAACTCATGAAAAAAATGGTGTACGTTTTGTTGATTCTTATCATTTATTAGATATCATACGTTCAAATAAAAATCTTGATCAATATATTGTAGTATTGAAAAGGAGAAAAACATGATTAGAATTTCTCTTATTTCAAAACATTACAAACAAATAGAACCACTTATTCAACAATTCTTTAATGATTTACAAATAGAATATAAACTTACGAATTATACGCATCAAAACAATTCAAGATATTTTATTTTGTAGAAATAGAAAAAAGAATGATTTAAATATTTTTAAAATCATCTTAAAAATAGATAACACACTTATTTATATTGTTGGACCTAAAGATTTTTTTGATCTTGTAAGCATTTGTTTACAAATGCAAACACATCTTTATTTCATTAATAATGAATTAGAAAAGCAATTTATTCATTATCATGATTTTATTCAAAACAAATTCAAAAAACTTTCAATATTATCTTTATCAAAGAAATGGAATTTACTTCAAAAATCGATTATCACAAATCTATTATATCAGAATCACTTAGACATCAAATTATTATTCATTCTATTAATGGAAATGATTGAAAGAAAAAACATTAAGTCAATTTATTAAAAAATACAATCTTGATTTTATTCAAATTCATAAATCATACATTATTAACAAAAGATTTATTCAAGAAATTAAAAATCAAGAAGTTATTTTAAAGAACAAACTCATCTTCCTATTGGAAGAAGCTATAAAGAAAGTTTAAAGGAACAAAATTAATGTTCCTTTTTAATAATAACAAACACTTTACCTATACTTAACTTATTTCTTATCAATTATTGATAGAAAAGGATCCCTTTTTCTATATATTCTAAAGGATAAGGAGATAAGCAAATGAAAATAGATGAAAAAAAGTATGAGTGATTTTTTACAATTATTAATAAAAAGAAAATAAAAGTGTCTTTCAGCCTATCGTTTCTTTACAAACAGGAGAAATCCTATCTTTTGAAGCATTAAGTCGAATTACACTTAAATCCTGTTCATTAAATATTGAAGAACTTTAATATCGCTAATAAAATAGAACAAGCTTGGAAATTAGATCAACTCTGTCGTAAAAGTGCTATTAAAGCAAGTCAACGTATGCCAAACAATAAAAAAGCTTTTTATTAATGTTGATGCTAATATTTTATTAGACCAAGATTTTGTTCAAGGATTTACAAAAGAATATTTAAAGAAATATGATTTAGATTCAAAACATATTGTTTTTGAATTATCTGAAAAACATCTGTAGAAGATAGAAACCTATTTAAAAAGCTGTTGAGCATTATCGTAGTCAAGGTTTTGAAATAGCAATTGATGATGCTGGAGCTGGTTATTCTAATTTAAATAGAATTAGTCATATTCAACCTGAATATATAAAATTAGATCGTGAACTTATTCAAGATATTCATTTGAATAAAGATAAATACCAATGGTTGAAGTGATGGTGAATTATTGTAAAGAAATGAATTATAAGCTAATCGGTGAAGGAATTGAAACAAAGGAAGAACTTGAATGTCTTATTCAATTAGGTGTAGATTATGGTCAAGGTTATTATCTAAAAGAAACCGGTGGATGATTTTAATGATATTCCAAAATCTATTAAAAATACGATACAGAAACTTTCTAATAAACATAAACAATCTTTACATAAAGATACAATTGAACAACTTTGTCATTTTCCTTGCACCTTAAAAAACTATCAAACTCTTGATGACGCTTATCTATTATTAATCAATAATGAAAATATTCAAAAGAATCTATGTCATTGCTGATAACAATCACTATCTAGGATATTTAAAAGAGAAAGTGTCCTTTGTGAATTAAATCTCTATCATCGCTTACAAACATTAGAACAAGTTCTTTTAAAAAGACTCATTTATAGTTTCATGTCATTTATCTATTGAAAATACCTGTCAGCTCTATCTTCAAATAAAAAAACTCACATTTTTATGAAGATATTATTGTTTTAAAAAATCAATGTTTTTATGGTATTGTCACTATTAAAGATTTATTAAAATATTTGATAAAATAGATAATACGCACTTTCCTCTATTAAGTACAACTTAATAAAGGGTTTTATTATGTTCTACAAATGTTATAATAATAGAAATATTTCAATAAAAGGAGATTATATTATGTCTATTAAATTAGTAAAAGCATCAAATGAATATCAAGATTTAATTGTTGATATGTTGAAGAGTGGATTGATTATAATAATAATCATTCTGAAGCTAATACTTCTCCAGCTTCTATTTTTAAAAATGATTATCATAATTTTGATTATTATATTAATAATCTTGATTTAAAAAATCCAAAACCTGGTTTGGTAGAAGATTCAACATTTTTCGCCTTAGATGTAGAAAGAAATAAAATGGTAGGTGCCGTCAACATTCGTCATGAACTTAATGATTATTTATTAAATTACGGTGGTCATATTGGTGATGGAGTAAGACCAAGTGAAAGAAGAAAAGGTTATGCAACTAAAATCATCGGTTTAGCTTTAAAAGAATGCCAAAAGTTAAATATTGATAAAGTACTTCTTGTTTGTGATAAGGATAATATTGGTTCTGCAAAATCAATTCAAAATAATGGCGCTCTTTTTAGAAAATGAAATTATTAAAGATGGAAAAACAATTCAAAGATATTGGATAGAAATTAAATAAGGGTTCAGCTAAACCCTTTTTTTGTTATAAAATCCTATATTTGTCCATAAAGAAATCATTACGTAATAATGATTTCTTCATAACCCCAGGCAACCCAGCCAAGACAAGGTTTAATATTCATTTTCGACACCTTAAGGCTTCTTACTTCATACCTCTTTTCATTTGCTCACTTGATAAAGTTTTCAGAGGATATTCGTTGATCATTTACTAGTAAACTTCCTTGTAATACAATAGTTTTCATCGTTTTCCCACCCTCTATATATGAAAAGTGGTATTGCTTTGCAATACCACAAATATTCAATATTTAGTCTTCTACTTTATTAATGCAAGAAAGTGCATTTAAACTACGAGGATATCCCATATATGGAACACATTGTAAAACAACATTTGTAAGGAAAGCTTTATCATTTCCTAAATTTAAGTTTCCTTGAATATGGGCCATAACTTGAGGAACACAATCACCTTGTCCATATAAGAAACAAAAAGTAATCATTTCTCTTTGTTTTAAATCTAGACCTGTTCTTGTATAGTAATCACCAAAGCAGTTAGCTGCTAACCATTTATTGACAGTTGCTTTTTCCAGGCTTCATTCATATGTTCCCCAAAGATATCTACTTGTGCTTGGATTCCTTTTTCTAATCTATTTTCAATTGTCGTTGTTGTTTGTGACTGTAATGGAAGTTCAATTCCTTTTTATTAAATACTTCATTTGTGACTTTTAAGAATTCGAGCATTCTTCCATATCCTAAATAGTCAGTTGCTTGATAAACCATTTCTTTTACTTGTACAGGTGATAAAACATCTAACGCTTTTTTCAAGAACTTCTTCATAAGCACAAATTCCTTGATTTCCATTAAAACGGATAAAACAGCTAAATAACGCGTTGGTTCATCTAATTTATTTCCTTCATCATTTTTAACTTCTTCTAAAAAATAATCAAATCTTTCTTTGTATTCTTTATCTGTTGCATATAAATTCATCTTTCTTCTCTCCTTTTATTTAATTTCATTTACCCATTCTTCTACATCACTTATAGCCTCTTTGATGCTGACCCTGAAACATGCAATCCTTTTTACCAATGTAGCACTTGGTTCAAGTGCTTGAATTGTTTTTCAGTATCTGACAATCCACTTCCACCACTTGTACAAAATGGTGCAATTGTTTTGTTAGATAAATCATAATCTTCAAAGAATGAATAAAGAATCATAGGCATATCTCCCCACCAGTTTGATATCCTACATAAATGGTTTCGTATTCATCAATATTTTCAATTTTGTTTTTAATCTTTGGTCTTGATTTTTCTTGTTGTTCCTTTTTCGCATCATCAACAACCGTATCATAGCCATCACTATAAGCTACTTCTGAGATGATTTCAAAGATGTCTGAATTGGTTGTTTTTGTATTTCCTTGACAATATTTTGAGTACTTCCAAACCAAGAGAAATAAATAACTAATGATTTTGAAATTGGCTTTCCTTAAATCTGTTTGTGTTTTATTTTTTTTAGCGGTTGCTTTTTACTACTACAAGTAAAGGTAAAACTAAAACTAAAGGTTACATCAATGTACAAATCTTTTTTCATTTCTTATTTCCGATCCATTTCATATCTTAAATAATCAATTCTGATAATTGTTTTTCTTTTAGATGAACTTCATCTAAGATTCCTTTTCTTTTTTAATAGTTTTAAACATTCATTTTCATTCTTTTTAAAGAAAGTTTCATATATTTTTCTATTTCTTAAACCGAAAAATCTAAATCGTATAATGTCATAATCAAACTTAATCTTTCTAAGTCTGTTTCATCATATTGCCAAGATTCCATTACTTTTTTAACTTCTTGACACAATCCCCAACTTTCATATTCTTTTTAAGGATATGAATTGAATATTTTTTTTTACTTGCTTCTTCAATTGTTATTCGTATCATTCTTTCTTTTACAATTTCATTATAATTCGCTTTATTTTAAATATCTAATACTTATAATTTATCAATAACGATACCTTTTAGGTATTAAAATAGATGATATTTCTATCATCTCTTAGTATTATCTTTGCACATTTGATAAAAACAGTTGTTGCTGGTAAAAAAATTGTTCCTTTTCCAAGTGGCATTTGTTGATGAAGTGATGATTTTAAAGCTAAAACATAAATCTTTATAACCATAACTTAAAGTTTGATACCTAAAACAACACTCACTTTGCTTTGTACAAAGAAGGGTTCTACCACGAGAAACATTTCCTTCATCTTTTTGCATGATATATTGAAAGATAATAAGATCATCCATATAAATTCTAATCGTAAATGGTTCTTTATGTTTGTCATGTTTTTTCAATAATTAAACATCCAAGTTTAAAACAATCATCATAATTAAAATCTTTTAACTTCACTGTATTTCATGATTTCTACTTTAATCAACAACATATTCTTCACCGGGTGCTAAAATAACAACTCTTTCAGGATTAACGACATTGTCTAAAATATCTTGTGGATTTCCATTAAAAACTTGCTTCAGGTGCATCAACACTTCCCCAAATGAATTAAAACAAGTTTTATTTGGATAAGTATTGGCAAAGTTTATAGGCATTTTCTAAACCAATGTGCACAGGATTATCTGCAAAATCAAAGAACATAACATCTGGCGGGTCCATATGTAATTGACAGTCCATCAATTTAGAATCTCCTACATACCAAATTTTTTCTTTGTTGGTGTTTTTACATAGAAAACACAATATTCACGATCTTCCCATACACGATAATTATATTTAGCAATTTGATTTTGCCAAGCATGATCAGCAGGTGTAAGTTCAACATCAATATCATTAATTTGAATATGATCTCCTATATCATGTCCAATTCCATCTACACCACACTCTTCTTTCATTAAAGAAGCAACATAATAAGAAGTATGATATTCTTTACAAATATCTTTTAAATCTCTACACGTTGGTCTTGAATAATGATCGTTATCACATGGGATACTAAAATAGCATCAACATGGGTACATCTTTTTACATCAATTGGCATATCAATCAATAAAGGCATATCAAAGCCTTCTAATAGGGGATCTATCATAATCACTGTTCCATGGTCATTGATCATGGCTCCTCCTCCACCTAACCAATAAACACGGGTATTTCCTTGATCTTCAAAAAATCTTTTTTGTCATTATGACTGTTTTTGGTGCAACTGCTTGTCCTTTTTCATTCTTTAACATCGATATTTCATCCTTTCTTTTATCTAATTCTATTATATTAAATGAAATATTAACAACAATGCATAATCCTCTTTTATCTATCCATATATTTGACAATTCATCTTATTTGTCCATTTATATAAAAATTATAGCTTCTTTAATAGGTAACTTATGATTAAAATTCAATAATTTCTGGTTCGTGAGTAAATGATGAGAAAATAGCTGTAGCATTTTCAAAATAGAAAACTTCCGTATTGCCATCATCTGCTTTATACATCTTTTGTAAACTTGGATAAGCATCTAACATAGATTGTCTTGCTTCATTACGATCATCTTCGATTAATTTTCCACTTACTCGTAACCATTCTCCATTTTTAAAAGCACAAATTTCTGCTTTAGGATTTTGATGAAGTTGTTTTGAAACATCTTTGACTTTTTCCTGTTTGAATATAAAGCTTTCCTTCAAAAACATGTACTGTTCCAAAAGGTCTTACTCTTGGTTGATCACCTTCTACTGTTGCTAAATAATAAGTTTCTGCATCTTTTAAAATTTTAATACTTTTATCCATAATGATCCTCCTTTATTTACTTTTATTTTATCATTGCATAAAGAAAAGGACAAAAATTTGTCCTTACCATTTTCTCCTGATATTGCATTTTCCATTCTTTACGAAGTTGACTCATAATATCCATGACATCCTTTGTATACTCTAAATTTAAATGTGAATCATCTTGATTTCTAACTGCTTCTTCCATATCACACATTTCATAATAAAGTGCCTTTTCAGTATTTCCTTTTTCAATAACTGTTTGTTTCCCTGTTACAGCATCCACAATCGTTGCTTTTTGTCCACGAGGAAATTCATAAACTTCAATATACCCTTTTTTCTAAAGAAATCATAATTCTTTAGGTTGTTTTGAATGCATTGATAAAGCAATCGTTGCCATTTGTTGATCTTCATTTTTAAGTAAAATCGTTGCTTGTTCATCAGAGCCTGTAGGGTGCAAACTTCACTTGACTTACAATTTCATTTGGCTGTTTAGACATAAAACTACGTACTGCAGAAAGTGCATAGACCCCAATATCTAATAAAGCCCCACCAGCAAGATTCATATTAAAGAAACGATTATTCATATCATATTCTTTAAAACTTCCAAAGTTCACAGTCATGATTTGCATTTTACCAAGTTCACCGCTTTGCACGATTTTCCATAATTCTTTATAGATAGGCATATGCCAAATGGTCATAGCTTCTGCAAGAATTAAATTTTTTCTCTTTAGCAAGTGCTATCATTTCATCTAATTCACGACTATTTAACGTAATTGATTTTTCTACAAATAAATGCTTTCCATGTTCTAACGCCTTTTTCATAAATTGATAATGCGTATTATGTGATGTTGCCAAATAAATAATATCAACATTTTCATCATCAAACACTTCATCAATTTCATCATAGACTTTTTTAACACCATACTTCTTTTGCAAAATCAATCGCTTTTGCCTGTGTTCTATTAGCAACTCCATAAAGTGTTTTATCCATCCTTTGTAAAGCTTGTGCCATTTCATTAGCAATCACACCTGTTCCTATGACTGCCCAGTTCAATTCTTTTTTCCATACAAATCCCCCTTTGTGACTTCATTTTATCATCTTTTGTATATAAATACAATTGATAAATGTCAAATCATTTCATGTTCTCATTATAGAACAAAAAAAGATTGTAGATACTGTCCTACAATCTTTTTTGCATTAAATTTAAAATATCATATCCTCTTTTATATGTACAAAAATTATTCTTAATCCAAATAAAATAAAAATATTCCTAAAATCATATAAGAAGTAACATATTCTTCATCTTCATAAACAATATGTAATCTTTCATCATAATAAAAGATGTCAATATCTCCTACTTTTTTTATAATCATGTCCTTTGGTTTTATATTTTACATTCGTTCCTTTTGATAAATAGATTGATAACAATATATATACGTAATTTCATGAACACTAACAGGTGATTTATATACAGATGTTAATTCCATAGAATCATTTTAAAATTATCTTTGAAAATAAAATAGTTTAACCCTTCAATATATTAAATGCACCCTTTATAGTAAATAAAAACCTATTATCATATTCAACCTCATCTATTGTAATTAATTGAACTATTTAAACAATCATCTACATTACACATTTTTTTCTATCAACTTTATTTATTATTTTCAATTTATTGCCAAATTATATTAATAAAAAAAGTCTTGAAAATCAAGACTTTTTAATCATATTGGCGTCCTCGAGGTGATTCGAACACCCTGATCTATCGCTTAGAGGCGATTGCATTATCCAGCTATGCTACGAGGACAAAGCCTCTATTATCCTAACAAATATTTATTTAAAATTACAATCTATGTATCTAATTCTTTCATTTTATTATGAAAGTCAATGATATCATTAAAAAGCATACGAATGACACAAATCATTGGTACCCAAGGAACATTCCAATAAAGCCAAAGAAATGTCCAAAGACGGTAATAGAAAGTAAAACCCAAAATGGTGAAATACCAACAACATCTCCTAAAATCTTTGGTCCTAAGAATAAACCATCAAATTGTTGTAAAGCAAAGACAAAAACTAAAACCGCTAAAGCATGGAATAAATCTCCTGTCATCAAGGCTACAAGAACAGCAGGAAACCCACCGATAAATGGTCCAAAATAAGGAATCATATTGGTAATTAAAATGATAACTGCAAGAATTGGAAAGAACTTAAGTTTAAGTATTCCAAGTCCTACAAAGGCAATAGCCCCTATAATTAAAGAGTCTAAAAACTTACCATAAATAAATTGTCCAAATATTTGATGTGAACGTACTGCATAATCATGAATTAAAGCAATTTTTTCTTTTGACATAAATAGTGAACAAAGACGATCAAAAAATACTTACTAACCTTTTTTCTATTAATACATAAGGTGTAAAAATAAGTCCTAATACAGCTGTAATAATTGTACTTCCTGCCTTAAAATAGTGCCAAGTGTCGCAATTGATCAATAGCCTCAATAGAATTAACATATTTAACAACCATTTCATCTATTTTAATAATTACATCACTAGCAAGACTACTTCCTAAATAAAATTCTAGTGTCTTTTCAAAGTTTTTGATATAGAGTGTTAAGTTATCTGCAATATTAACAATATAATTGGCTAAAGCTGGTATGATTGCAATCATTAAAATAACAATAATCAAAACAAAGACAACAAAAACAAAAAAGATGCTATTGTATGACTGTATTTAATCAATTTATCGTTATTAAAAGAATCTAAAAACATTTCAAATTTATAAACCAATGGTTGTAAAAAATAAGCAAGTATTGCTCCTACTATTAAAGGAATAAAAGCTGATAAAATATTGGAAAACAATGAAATATCAAATGTTTTATAAATAAAAATAATAACACACGCACACAAAATAATTCCTACATAATTCTTTACTGTCCTCATTTTAAACCACCTCAAACTTTTTTCCATTATATCACACTCTCTATATTTTTACGATGCTTATTCCAACTTCTTAATAATCTTTTATATAATAAATACTCATTTTTTCATAAACTTCTTGAGTCTTTAAATCTACTAAACAATAATCTTGTTCATATTTTATAATGGTCAAACCATAATGATATAAACCACTAATGATATCAATATCCAAAAAAAACCTCCTTTACACATTCTATGTATAAAGTGAGGTATTATAATAAATAAATAATAAATAGCTTAAAGACAGCAAAAAGCCACCTATAACATCAGAAAAATAATGTACACCTAGATAAATTCTACTTAAACCTATTAATAAAATCATCATTGCTAATAATGTCATGATAAGTTTTTATATTTTACAGAACTTTGATCAACTTCTATCATCAATAATACATATCCAATCATCGCTGACATACTATGGACACTAGGAAAACTATAATTCGTTTCTTTTACTAAATGTAATCTTTTGAGGAGGTCTTGGTCTTTTAATAATATATTTAATAAGTCTATTTATTCCTTTGTCCTATTAGTAAATGGATACCTATCAAAAAGTTCTTTATCTTTTTAAAAACATTAATACTACAACTAATAAAACATAAAACCATGTACTTCCTAATGTTGAACAAAGTTTAAAAAAGGATGTCATAAAATCATCTTAAATTTTTGTACTAAATGATAAATCATCCAATCTAATGGTTGGATGATTTGAAAATAAATCAATAAATAATCTAAAACAAATAAACTTAAGGGTATAACAAATAATAATTTCTTCTTCATTCTATTCCTCTATTTCTAATTGATATACTTTTTCAAATATTTTAATTAACATATCATATAATTTTTGATTATTACTACTTAATAAAAATCCAAAAACACGTTTTTGTAAGTGCTTTGTATAATTTAGATCATTAAATCTAAATATGCATTTAATAATTCAATTTGTTCCTTTTGATTTGATTTTAATAATAAATAAACAGTAATCACATAGACCTTTGATAAATATTCAATAACATAAGTTCTTTGTCTTCTACTCTTTAATGAATAAACATCATACAAATCCCATAAACTTTTCATTAAATCTATATAGCTATTTGATTTAGAAATATGAATTTTTCGATGATCCATAACAATGAAATGGTACATTTAAATAATACATTGATTTAATATAAAGGAATTGTTCCATAAACGGTTAACTCATTATAAAAATATTTTCTTCATCCGTTTTTATTTTTCTTAGAGTACTTGTTTTAAGAATAACTGATCCTAAATCTATTTGAAAATGCTTATGAAATGCTTTTATATTATGCCATTCAAAAAATAGTTTCTGTTGAAAAAATATTTTATATGAAACTCTTTTTTCTTTTTTTTGAGGAACTACATATTTATAATCTGTAAGTAATACATCTAAATTTGCTTGAATACGAATAAAATCACGAATTGTTTCTACAACACTTACAAGTGATGGTTGATCTAAATAATCAAAGCATTGAAGTATCTTAAAATAAAGTCCTTCGCTATATTTTAAAAGCTGTTTTTAAAAAAGGAACATCTTCTTTAGTTGTAATAACTTTAACGGTATCTGGATAAGCTTCTTCATATTCTCTAGCAACTTGTAAGTTTCATCATGTGAATGACGATCAAAACAATTAAAACTTCCTACCTCATCTTTTCATTAAAAAGACATGAGTTAATTGCTTTATGCATTTCCATAATTGAGTTATAACAAGGGATACATACTGTTAGTAATTTCATAATTAAAATCCTCCAAAAATATTTTATCATAATTTATCTATTAGTTCACGTTTTATTGCATTTACCTTGATTTTATGCTATTTTATTAAGGTATCTAAAGGAGGAAATTATATGCATTTTTGTTATTAATGTATTTGTTACAGCTGTATGTTTTATCTCTATTATTTTATTTAAAGAGATTCTTAATAAATTGTGAAAAGTCTTATTAAGTGTTATTGGATGTGGTACATTATCTTATGCACTTGCTATTCTTGTTAAAAAATGTGGGAGAATGGTTTGGATGTTGGTCTGGTGATGCTCAATATATCAAAAGCGATTTCTTATGGATTTTGCTATTGTTCTAGTTGTTTATATTATTATTAATATTATTGCTAAAAAAAATAACTTAATTTTCAAGCTTTATTTTTTATACCCACTGCTTTTTTTAGCCAGCCATCAGCAACTTCATTATAATAATCCCCACTATGTGCTAAAACCTTTTTGAAAATAAATATCTATCTTCTTTTTCATATCATTGATTGTTTTAACATAATTTTGAGTTTGTTCCTTATTTGCTTTCCATAAACCTGTCGCCCATTTTTCAATACCTTCATAATCATAATAAATGCAAATAGACTCATAATGATGATCAATTGCATAACAATAGCATTCATACACCCAAGAATTTCTCCTGAAACATTACGCATTGAAGAATACTCAGGATATTCCCTTTACCTAATAATTGTTGAATGACTTGTTGCCCTTCAATTAAAAACAACCATAGCCATATTCTTTTGTTTTAATATTATATAACTGCCATCAACATAAGCAAAAGTTAAATCATCACTTACTTTTTTACTTCTTTACCAATAAATGCTTTTGCTTCATCTTCACTTGTAAAAGATTTATAAACTGCTCCTGAATAACCATTAACTTGTTCTTTACATTCATCCCATGACATATAAATTCCTGGTTTTTTTCCTTCTTTTACTGCATAAAATTTTGCCATAATAAACTCCTTTGCTTTATTCTATTTTATTATAATCATTGAAACAATGATTGTATATCTTTTAATTGTTTTAAAATGTATATAGTATATTTAAGTGAGGTAATAACATGAAACGTTGTCTTATTATTATAAATCCATCATCTGGAAAACATATTATTCAAAAATAAACTAGATCGTATTATTGGTCAATTAACATTACAAAACATTGTAGAACATTTTGAAATATTTTATACAGAAAAAAAAAAGATGATGCCTATTATAAAACAAAGACTGTGATGAAAATCAATATGATTTTATCATGTCTGTTGGTGGTGATGGTACTTTTAAATGAAGTTATTTCTGGAATGGTTGATAGTCATAAAAAAAATTCCTTTATGTATTTTAGCAGCAGGTACTGTTAATGATTTTGCTAATATTTAAATATTCAAGTTCAGTAAATGGTATTGTGGAAATGATTAAAAATTTCAATGTTGTTTCTAGTGATGTTGGGAAAATCAATGACCAATATTTTATTAATGTAGGGCAGCAGGAATGTTTTCTGATATTTCGTTTGTTGTATCAAAGAAGAAAAAATAAATCCTTCTGCCATTCTTTCCATTCCTTCGCACATATCGCTTTCATCTCCTTCTGGTAAATCTCTAATCTAAATCTATACTTCCTGTAATGATGGCTGCATAAATCAGTTTTCTTTTTTCATTCTTTTCTTTAATCTTTTGTAAATCTTCATAGCTTCCTTTATACATCTCTTGGATAGCTTCTATAAAGTAGCGTGTTTGTTCATCTTTGATCTTACTTGTATCCATTTCTTTAACATCTACTAAGATGATTTTCCAATCATTAAAGTATTTCTTTAATTCTTCTAGTATTTCAAAATAATCACTGAGTTTTACAGGTACATTCCATTTCTTTGGTCCTGTATAAAAGGCAACCATGATTTGTGGTACTAATCTTTTATACTCTTTATTTTCTAACTGTTTTAAATATTCCAACATTTCATAGATTCCACAACGAATAACCATCGTTTCATCAACACTACTTTGATGTTCTACTCCTAGTATACAGTAGATTCCATTAATATCACTTTTAACAACAATATCTCTCCTTCTTTTTTTTTATCCTCCACTCTTTTTTTGAATCATTGATAATAAAAGAAATATCATTTTCATAACGTACTAGTCTTTCAGGATGAATGAGTTGTTCCCCTTCAAATACAACTGCATTAATAAAAAGATGCAAACTGACATCGTTACTGAAGAATGTCCGACAAGCACTATCAGCTGTTAACTTATTTAGAGGTTCCATACACATTACCTACTTTCTTTTGAAAGTAACATCATCTAGATTTATTACAAGTAGATTATAACATGTATGTACTTAATATTTGTCTCAAGTTTGTCTCAAATTTGTCTCACAAATGTCTCATTTCTTATACTTATTTTATCTTTCTCTTTTTCTTATTTCAATGATTGTGTAAAACCATACGATCATCAAAATAGCCAAAAATCAACACCTTCTAAACGAATATCACCTTTCATTTCTACAAGTTCAACTTGCCCATCCTTGCGTGGATGTTTCAACCCAATGCCCAGTTCTTTTATCTGTTTCAACCATTTTTCCATCAACAGTTTCTACACGACATAAAGTCACAACACCTTGATCATCTTCACTTTCTTGATCTAATAAATCAAAAAATACGTCCTTGCACCTGCTTGTGCCATCGCTACAGCATTGATTTGTTGAGAAATTTGTCCAATTGGTTGATTAAAGCTTTTATTAAGTGTTAAGAAAGCAACAAGTGTCCCAATTGTAAGTGAGAAATGTCCATTTAAAGCAAGAATTGCTCCTACGATGGCACAAATAATATAAAAACATTTCCTAATTGAACCGTAACTGGCATTAAGATATTCGCAAATTTATGAGCTTGATAAGCACTTTCTCTTAATTCATCATTTAATTTTCTAAAATCAGCAATAGCTTGTTCTTCGTGATTGAACACTTTAACAACTTTTTGACCTGAAATCATTTCTTCAATATAACCATTAACTTTACCTAAATCATTTTGTTGTTTAACGAAGAATTTTCCTGATAAAGAACCAAGTTTTCTTGAAACTACAAGCATTACCATTAACATACATACACTTAATACAGTTAAAGGAATATTTAAGATAATCATTGAGACAAATGTTGTCTGAAATTGTCATACAACTTGAAATAAGTTGAGGAATTGATTGAAAATCAATTGTCTTAAGGTATCAATATCATTTGTATAGACTGACATTGTATCTCCATGAGGAGTTCTGTCAAAATAACAGAATTGGTAAAGATTCCATATGTTCAAACATATCAATTCTTAAATCTCTTAAGAACCCTTTTGTGTTACATAAACCATAATACGGTTAAAGGTAAAGGCACATACAACCCCACAAGCATATAAACAAGCTACACGAATTAAAGCATGTAATAATCCACTAAAATCAGGAGAAGAGCTCTTTAATAAAGGAACAATATAATCATCAATCAAAGTCTGCATAAACATTGTTCCTTGAACATTAAATAAAAAGCATTTCCTACAATACATAGAAAAACAATAACTAAATGGATTTTATATTTACTCCATAACATTTTTAAGTAAACGTTTCATTGTTCCTTCTTTCATTATTTTTCCTTTCCTTTCATTTGTGTTTCATAAATTGTACGATAAATTTCATTTGTTTCTAATAAATTTTCATGTGTATCAAAATCCATCAACTACTCCATCATTTAAAACAATAATACGACTTGCATTTTGTACTGATGAAATACGTTGAGAGATAATAATTTTAGTTGTATCAGGGATACGTTCATTAAATGATTCTTGAATACTTGCATCTGTAGCAGTATCAACTGCACTTGTTGAATCATCTAAAATTAAGATTTTGGGATTTTTAAGTAATGCTCTAGCAATACATAAACGTTGTTTTTGTCCACCTGAAACGTTTGAACCACCTTGTTCAATATACGTATTATAACCATCTTCAAAACGATCAATAAACTCATCAGCGCACGCTAAACGACAAGCTTCTTTACATTCTTCTTCTGTGGCATTTTCATTACCCCATCTTAAGTTTTGTAAGATTGTTCCACTGAATAAGACATTCTTTTTGTAATACGACAGAAACTTCATTTCTTAAAACTTCAAGATCATAATTACGCACATCTTGTCCACCAACAACAACACTACCTTCATCTACATCATATAAACGTGAAATTAAATTAACTAAACTACTTTTAGCACTTCCCGTACCACCAATAATACCAATTGTTTCACCACTTTTAATATGTAGATCAACGTCTTTTAAAACAGCTTCTCCACTACCATGTTTATAAGAAAAAACAACATGAGTGAAATCAATTGAACCATCTTTTACTTCAGTTAAAGCTTCTTGAGGAGATACTAAATCAGATTGTTCATTAATAACTTCAGCAATACGTCTTCCTGAAGCAAGTGACATTGTAATCATAACAAATGCCATTGAAAGCATCATTAATGACATCATAATGTTCATTACATAACTAAATAAACTTGTAAGTTCACCTGTTGTAAGGGTTCCTCCTACAATCGCTTTAGCACCTAACCATGAAAAGCATTAAAATTGAACCATAGACAGCAATTAACATTGCTGGGTTATTATAAGATAAAACAGATTCTGCTTTAACAAATAATTTATAAATATTTTGTGCTGCTTTTCTAAATTTTTCATTTTCATATTTTTTCTCTAACAAAAGATTTAACAACACGAATACCTACAACGTTTTCTTGAACACTTTCATTTAAAGTATCATATTTAGGAAAAACATCATTAAAGTATTTTTGTAGCATGATACATAATTGTTACAAGCACAGCTACTAAGAAAAACAATCGCTACAACGAAAATCATACTTAATTTAAAGTTGATCATCATCGCCATTGCAAGGGCACAAATAAGATTCATTGGTGCACGAATACACATACGAATAATCATTTGATAAGCATTTTTGTACATTTGTCACATCTGTCGTTAAACGTGTTACAAGTCCAGCTGTACTGTATTTATCAATATTTGAAAATGAGTATGTTTGAATATTAGTATACATCGCATCTCTTAAATTAGCAGCAAATCCTGTAGAAGCTTTTGCTGCGTGATTTCCTGCTAAAAACCGAGAGATAATGTTCCAAGGGCAATAACAAACATCAAAGCCCCATATTTTGTGACATTTGACATGTTTCCCGCTGCTTCAATTCCTTTATCAATTAAACTTTGCTATAAGTAAAGGAATCATAATTTCTAAAACAACTTCTAATGTTGCAAATAACATTGTAAGTAAAGAATCTTTTTTATATTCTTTAATTTGTTTCATTAAAGTTTTGACCATAATTTACTTCCTTTCCTATTCATTACCGAACTTATGAATATTTATAAACCTTCTTTTAATGTTATTAATTAACTTATCTGAAATTTTAATAAATGCATTAATTTCATCATCAGATAAATCTTTAATTAATTGTTGATGCATTTTCTCATCTTATCTTCAATATTACGATTGTGTTGCCTTGAAGCTTCTGTTAAAACAATCTTCTTTAATCTTGCATCATAATCCACTTCTTCTCTTGTAATCATTCCATTTTTACACATCAATTTCAACATTTCTGATGTTGTAGAACGATTAATTGAAAATTCTTTTTTCTATATCTTTTAGGAAATGTATCAAGACCTATATACTCTCTTTTCTTCAACAAACCAATAATCCAACAATGCATTAATGTTGCACGATCAGACGTCCCGTCTGCTTATCCATTGTTTTTCTCATAAGATTATTTAGAGTCTTAATACGATGTCCAATTGGATCTCTATACATATAACTCCTGGTATATTGTAATTGACTCTTCTAAGTAGTCATAAACAATATACATTCCTTTCTATCAATCTTATTTATCCGTGATTGATGACGGTCTTGTTATCTTGTAATATTGAAATATGTGAATGTGGGATTTGTGTAATCTCAGGTTTGACTACTTCTGAGGAGTGTCCTTACCACACCTTATTCTGATTAATGATTAGTTAGATGAGTCTTGAATTCTATTTTTAACTGTGGTTTTATGGTCTAAGTGTTGTGGATACTATTTCACATAATTTATTTGAAAGGATTTTATTTATGAAATTAATTGGCATCGATATTGGAAAAAACAAACATTTCTTTGTATCATGGATAAAGATTCTGGTGAGATTTAGCCAGCCTGCTTCCTTCCAATGATAAAGAAGGTTTTGATTTCTATTACAAAAATTAAATCTTATCCAAAGAATTCTGTACTCATCGGTATGAAGATACTGACATTAATATTTTGTTGAAATAATTCTAGACTTACAATATACTGTTGCTTTAATTAATCCTAAAACAACTGATTTCAATCAAAGATGGCAGTGGTATTACTAAAAAATGATAAGCTTGATACTATCAACATTGTGATGTCCTAGATACTCCTGAACGTAAAAAGCAGTATCGTATAACTAAAGTCAACAAATTGATCTTTATGAACAAAAACAGTTGACTAGACAACATCACAATCTTAAAGAAGAATTAAATGTTTATAAAAACAGATTACAAAAATCTATTGATATTGTTTTTCCCTGAATTTAACAGCTATTTAAGTCAAAATATGGAACTGTCTACATGAATATTCTTAAAACATTTGGTAGTGCTGAAATATCGCTAATACTGATATTAGAACTATCCGTAAATGTTTTTGAAATCGATGGCAGAGCAAACCGTATTTCTTTAACTCCTGAAAGGCTTAAAGAACGTGCTAGATCTTCTATTGGAATTTCTTCAATAGCTGGAAGTTATTCAAATCAAACATTTATCCGCTCAAATAGAACTCATAGAAGAGCAATTATCTGAAATAGATGTAAAAAAAATAGTTCTCCATCCAAAATAACTCTCCTATCCTATCCATACCAGGAATATCTCACTTCTCTGGTACTTCTATTCTAGGAATTAGGAGATATAAGCAACTATTCTAAGCCTTCTCAAATCATTAAATTTGCGGAGTTGCTCCTTTACACTATGAATCAAGTCAGTTCAATGCACAACATACAGCTATTACCAAGAAAGGATCCAAATATTTAAGGAAGACCCTGTATCAGATAATACTTCCTGTAATAAGACACAATCCTGTGTTCAATAAGTATTATCAGTTAAAGATTTCAAGGCAAAGGTCATCGTTGTGCTCAAGGACATTGTGTAAGAAAGCTGTTTAGAATCATCTATCATCTTTTAAAAACAAATCAACAGTTTGATCCTCAACTGTTAAGCATAGCACTTAAAATTTTAAAAATGGCCTTTCGAGGTCTTTTTCAGCATGTCCAAAATTACAAGCAAATCATCATTCACTTTTCACAAAGTTCTTCTTCATTTCTAACTGAAAAATTCAAATTTTTAAATATTTTCAA
>VOFB01003148.1_pt1 | contig 20504 bp, 18 predicted proteins | sample 5384141 | NCBI WGS metagenome assembly VOFB01 (sample SAMN12384721, study PRJNA508395) | human gut metagenome | isolation source: healthy gut A | host: Homo sapiens | reverse complement strand
CACCTGCAGCTACAACCGTGTTATGAGCCGCCCATTGTGTATAATAATTAACATGCATCGGATGTTCATAGGTAGGTCCATTACCCGGATCGATACCTTGAACAGTCCCGGCTCCATATAACTCCATGCTCATACCATTGGAATGATTATGATTATAAGTAGCTCCCTGCACTACACACATTAACCCATTCTGCGGATCTATTCCGTTTCGCTGAAGATAACAAGATGCAAAATCCAACTTCTCCGATCTGTTCCAAAGATGATTATCAACACTCTTAGCCTTCGGTAATTCAGGCAAATAACATAACAATCCAGTCAATCCGGATTTTGAACGGTCATATTGTCCTGCCTGTTCCAAAATCATGGCAGCATTCAACAAATCCGGAAGAATCGGTAGCTGATATTTGTCGGCCATCAGAATAGCACTCTCTCCAAGCACTCCATGCTTTGGCGCGGTCTTCCCGTATCGCCAAAAGCGGAAGCGGTTAAGTCGGGAAACGAATATTTCAACATAACATAAGAAGCGTTCAACAAAATAGGATATTGATTAAAAATCTGATAGCCATTATTTTCAAGCATGAGTGCAGCTTCTATTAACTTCGATACCGGATAATTATGATAACCTCCTGGTTCTTTCCAATGCCCATCCGGTGTAAACCACAACTTGGATGCGGAAGGTAGGCTTAGTTGTCCGCAACCATCCACAACCGTATCCCGGTTCAAATAAAAATCCAAATAAAAATTCCTTTTCTGTGCATCTTTTAATGATAACGCTGCTGCGACCAAAGTCGAACTTTCAGCGGCAAACCAGTTATTCCCTGTATATCCCCAAACGACAACGTCCAAGCGACCTTTTCAAAAGCTTTGTCATAATTTTCCAAAGGATACTTATATTTTACCAGATAAGGATACAAGAAATCATAAGCCAAAATCAACGGCTTCTCTTTCTCATCTCCCAACGTCTGGATATCTAAAAAGCCGGTACGTCCAGGGCCGTCAATCGGTTCCTGATAGACAACTCCGCTTACCCACTGGTTCAAAATATCGGCAGCAAACTTAGCATATTTTTCTTCTCCTGTCAGCCAATAAATGACAGAAGCCTCATAAGCCAATGCATTGATTCTTCCGTTAATAGTGCCCACATATGCCTGTGGGTCCACACATTCATATTTCTGAGTGTCCGGATTCAGCAAATTCATTGTCATAGACGTATCATTCGGGACAATATCCTCCATTTCAGGAACAACATAAGCCCGGCCTTGCGGTGTGATCGGAGCACGTTTATGTGGTGATACCCGTACAGTCGGAACCGGGCGTCACCTTCGTTAACCAATCAATTGTGTACCTTCTTTATCTGATATAAAACGGGTATAACGTTTTCCGGGAATCCTGTTCATCAAATAGCGGTCCAAAATCCAATCCGGTTCTGCCTGATGCCTTTCCACATAGACAGCCAACCGTTCCTTTGTCTGATTGAAAATATGTTTCGCCCAAGCCTGTTTCTCTATTTTATCTAACACAGCCACTTTATCCTCATCTTTGACAAGAATATGCGGATATTTCTCTGCCCAAACCGATAAGCTGGCAAACAAGACTAAAATTATACTATATATCGTTCTCATCATTTGTCCATTATAATTGTTCCAATTGCAGTTTTTCTCAGAAGAAAGCCATTCCTGCCGCTTTTCTTTACCGTTCCATCTATAAAGATTATCTTTTATATCTGTTTCTTTCATGCCAAATGCCCGAATGCCATACTCATTATTATACTGAATCTTATTATGCCTAATTTGAATCAAGTTAGAGCCATCATGCAGATATTCACCCATAAAACCACATCCGTCATTCCCTTCAACCAGACAATTTTCGATTTTGCCGTTATGACATTCGGCCATCAACAGGCCATGCCAACCATTTCTGGCAATTTCGCAATTTTCGACCTTTAATGACTTACAATGATCAAGAACCAATCCACAACCACGTATGGAAGTATCGAATCGTGAATCCTTTATCATAATATTGGAGGAGTGTTGGATCATCAGGTTATGTTGTAGCCTTGGACCGGGAACGACATGTGCACCATTTTCCGTAAAATCGCAATGGTGGATCTCGATTCCTTCCGCATCCGATATATAAACTCCTGATCTGGAAAAGTTGATCACAGTCAGATTTTTCAATTTAATATTGCTGAAAGCATGTCCTGCTTCTCCTCTCATAGAAATTCCCGCCAAGGCATTACTATAACGCCCGGTTCTGTAGAAACGTCCGGAATTCGGATCATAAGCATCCTGATGTTCTTTGGAACCATCCACTACAAGATTCTCTATCGTAATATTTTTTGCATCCAAATCACCCAATAAGATAGCTGCCGTCCGGATCGTCGGTTCACAAATCAAGACTGTGCTCCGCCCTTCTCCACAGATATGTATATCAGAAGGAATGGTCAAGGATTGTTTCAATCGATATTCACCGGCACGTAAAAAGCGTTTTTGCCAGAACCGGCATTCGTATTCAATACTGCTTGAAGATCTTCCCGGTTATTTTTACTTCGATCACAGAATGCCCCACCGGCTGAGCCTGTTCCAATGTCGCACCTGCATGATAAGCGATCTTACTTTCCTGAATATCAACAAGTTCAGAAGGTTTCTGCCGAAACTCTTCACGAAATGCAGTCAGCTTCCATAGGGCATTTGCCGGATTGTTCATGTTAGTACGACTACATAATTCTTTCAGGTAAGGCATGTTGACTCCCTTTGCCGTAAAATGATCGATGCAATGTTCAAATCCTGCACGATATTTAAACCGTTCCCCGTTGCGAAGGAACGCCATAAGCATAAACAGAATCACCGCATATAAAACGTGCAGAATACTCCAAACCTAAAGCCAACCTGTTATCCGCAGCACTGAACAGATCCACCCCTGTGTATAAGCGATACGTGCCGCTCCTGAAAATTCATAAAGTCCCATTTGGACATGTCCCTGATCCCGACGGGTCTCCTGGCACTGGCCGGTAGGATAAATATACTTAATCAGACTGCCATTCGCATTAGCATGCAGATAATGATAGACTGCATTATCGAATAATTCCCTATTATCAGTAAAAACAGCAATGGCCAGCAAGGTATGCATAATAGCTCCATCCCAATTACCGTTTGCAACAGGAAAATAATAACGAATAGTTGGATAGAAAGCCGACATCATCAATCGTGTCATATTTTCCGTATCTATCTTTTTCCACCCAGGATAATTATAGCGCAAAATCTCGGCAGCATTACAAAACTCATAACCAGTCAATGCCACAAGCAATTTGGCGTTATTCTCATCGAAACTGCGTAAAGTATTGGCCCACTTCTCAATAATATCTATCACTATTTCAGCATAACACTCTTCTCTTGAAATATACCATAAGACGGCACAGCTATACGCCATACGTGCCGACTGAGACAAATCCTTTCCTCCTATATCAGGTTTGGAATAGGGTCCACTGATCACATGGGCAAATGGTTTTACTTGAAAATCCAATGGCGTTTTTTCCTTCAACAAATCATAAGCATCCTTCCAAGGTTGTTTTCCCGCCAAAACTTGGTTACGCATATACTCCAAGTCTGCTGAATTCATATCTATTCCGGGATGTACAAACTTTTGGGCAGTTCCGATACCGGTCACCAGCAAAAGCATAGTCACTATCAATAAAAATCGTATATTATGTCTCATGATATATTGGTTTATATAATAGAATAGACTAAAAAACAAAATTAAGGGTAATCAGTTGGTAAGTCGAAGAACCTGAATTCAGCAACTTACCAACCTATCAACTCATCAATAGAACTTACATTTTATACCTTTTGACACTAACAGTCACCTCACTCGCAGAAGCCTTGTTAATATAAACATATGCTCTATATTTACCGTCAGCCGTCTCAACCCACGCACCGGCCTCTTCTTTTAATCCCAAGATATAGTTCGTACATTTAGACATATCGATTGTCTCAAAATCCAAATCATCAATAAATTTGCTGTATTGCAAGTCAGACAGTTGTCGATCTTGTAGGCCATAAACTTTGATCATCTTGGTATTATTGACAAAACCGGAAGGGAGTTCTGTTCCACCCATATATTCTTTTGGAGAAGAAGAAGTATAGAAGGCATGTGACAAATCCGATTTTTCACTATACGCATACATGATATCAATTTTCGCAGCCAACGAAGGGTTAGCCTGCAAATCTGCTTTTGAATAAATATGCACGGGCCTCTCCCTCATTCAAGAATGAAAGATAACATTTATCATTAGTCACTGACAAATTTTTGGCCATATCCATTTTTGAAATCTTATACGGACCTAATTTGTATTCCGCAACTTGACCGTTACTGGCTTTAACCGAAAATAAAAACTGTACATCTTTGCCACGAGCTTCTTCCGGAATAATATAATAATAACGAAGAGTTGCCGCACAGGTATCAACAGTGAAGTCTATAACAGTTGTTGTCCCGTTCGTCTGTGAATCAGAACAAACTTTTACCGGAATATCCTGACCGGACGAATTGGTATAATACGAATTTGGATCAAAGTAAGTACCGGTAGCACCAGCAATGCTGCTCACAACCTGAGCGGACGACAGTTTCCCAAGTTCATTAGGAATAGCCATCGCATAGGCAAATTCTATTTCATTACCTACAATATTCGGTGCAACAGGCAGACTGCGTTTGATACAATCATTGCTTAATGCAGAGACCGGATCCTTCAATAACACAGGATCATCATCACATGCAACCAAAGTTAAAGCAAATGACAACAATACAAAATAATAATATTTCAGTTTCATACTTTTCATTTTTTATTATTGCAATGGTCTTTCTACTATAAGGAATATGTATTCCTTTTTAATTTCACGATTACCAGCGATAACAGTGAACCGTTTAGCCGTCGAAGGAAATGCCGACGGATTATTCACTATGCGCTCACTCAACTGATCCGACGGATTCCCGGACTTCCAATCACCTTCGATGAATTCCATATTCATTTTGGAACCGGAGAAATCCATCCACCCCGTAATTTTAGGAGCCAGTTTTGCATCTTCACAAAGAGATATACGCGGCCAAACATTATTAATCGGGGTACCAAATTTGACATACATGATAGCAACTTGAGCTGTTGTATCAACATAGGCATTACCCAACTTTAATTGTTTGATGATCCGTATTATACAAATCAAAATTACTCACATAACATTCTGCTCTTGTCGTGATTAACAACCCGTCTTCATCTACCGGAAAATCTTCACATGATACAGCAATCAAGGCAATGAACAAAAACAAGCAAATTTTACTAATCATCTTTTTTCATATCATCCAATTTTTTAATTACAACCATGGTGTATTCTGTGTCAAATTCGGATTCTTATTTCTTTCAGAAGGTGGAATCCGGAAAATATAGTTTCGCTGATAATTCAACAAGGAAGTATTATTAAAGACGGTCTGCCTCAAAGCACCGTGTGTATCATACATCCTGACTCCCGGAGACGTCTGCGGAGATAAGAATACTCGCTCAATGGAGCGCCAACGACGAAGGTCAAAGAACCGTTGCCCTTCTGCAAACAGTTCTACGATTCTCTCCTGCTCAATCGCATAAAAGAATGTCAATTTATCAACATATTTCTCAGGCTTTAAAGCCGGCAAATTACCACGATGCCGAACCCGGTTAACCACATCGAGTGCCAGCCCCCATCACCTGTAGGACCATAAGCTTCATTTGCAGCCTCCGCATACATCAAATAAACATCGGCCAGACGCATTACCGGCATATGGTAATCACCATCCGAACGACCTTGTCCCGCATAATTACGGACAAACTTTCTCATAATGTAACCAGTCTGATCTCCATCGGCATTGATAGCCCCATACCCATCTACTGTACCTTTTAATGTCTTATATTGATATTTACGGATTTGGTCAAAAGAAAGATTTAACATAGTTACCATCGTTTCTCCATCCCACAATAACGTCGATTTCATACGATAATCACGATCTTTATAAGATTCCGGATTTAACGCAGAATTAACAGCAGTACGGGCATCTGCATCTGCCGGATTCCTCGGGATCAGTTTCTCGCAAAAATCACCGGTGACTGTAGACTGATAACGATTTGCCAATTCAGCACGTGGTTGTCCCCAGCCTTGGCTACCTTCCGTAGCACGTGTACCGAAATCTCTCATTAATTCTTCACCCTGTCCGGTTCCGGTTCCACCATGTGTAAAACCGACCATCAGTTCAGGATCTGTATTTGCCGTCGGCAAAAAGAGATAGAAATAATTAGGCAAGACTTCACACCCTCCCATTTCTCCCCAGTCACCAGGTTCACCGCTACGGAACAAGTTAATGCCCGATTCCTCGATCACTTTCTTAAAATCGGCGGCGGCATCTTTATAAGCTTGTGCCGATTCAGACGCATTAGGCGTAAATGTGTCCAGTTCCGGCCAACCTCCATTAGGAGAGACGGGGGTATCCCACGGCCAAGAGGTACGGTTCCAGCAAGCCCAGAATAGTTGTAATTTACCACGGAATGCCAAAGCCCCCCATTTAGTAAAACGCCCTAATGCCACTGGTTTCGCCGGCAGTTTTTCCCAAGCATAAGTAAAGTCATCATAAATGTGCTGTTTAATTTCTGTAATAGAAGTACGTGAAATATTAGCGACCTCATCATTACTCTCTATTATCTTATCGAAATAAGGTACATCTCCCCACATAGAAATCAGACGGAAATAGGCCATTCCTCTCAGCATTTTAGCTTCGCCAATAAAGGCCTCCAATTTTGCCTTGGATTCTTCCGTCTTTGCATCGGGAAGCATTTTTCTATATTCTGAATAGCATAGTTGGCACGATTGACTGTCGCATAAGCATATTGATAGTAATTATCAAAACTACTTCCGTAGGTGGAAGAAGGATTGTTATAAGAACCGTTACGATAAGCGATGCTCCGGTCTCCGGTAGCCTGAGAAGTCCCGACATTCCCTCTGAACCTCAGGTATTCCGTATTTCCATCGAATACATAATCACGATTGAACATGGCTCGTGCCTGGCTATAAACACCATTGACAGCATATTCCGCATCGCTTTCAGTTTTCCAATACAAGGAAGAAGCCAGTTCTCCCCGGAGTCTGGTTCAATAAATTATCAACGCATGAAGAAAACATCAGATTAGCTCCAACAACACATGCGACCGTTAATATTTTAAATCTATTTTTTCATACCATTCCTGTTTAAAAACTAACATTAAGACCGATTGAGAAAGACCGATTGATCGGATACAAGTCACGAGCACTATTCTTCTTTTCAGGATCCAGCCCCGGATATTGCGTCACGGTAAACAAATTTTCGGCAGAAGCATAAATCCTCAAATTCGTCATCGAGATTTTGGACAAAAGTTTTTTCGGCAAATTATATCCTAACATGATATTTTTCATTCTAAGATAATTCATGTTATAGAGCCAATAACTATTATCGCTTCTGTCCGTGCTTGTTCCTAACCTTGGCCATTCCCCACCTCTATTCTCCAAAGACCAGGGTTCGGTCCAGTGATCCCAAGTGGAAGCATACCGCCTGTCGGCAAATGCCGTATTATTGAAATCTGTAAGCCAGAAATCCTTTACGCCCTAAACCTCCATTAAACAACATGGATATATCAAATCCTTTCCAAGCAGCCTGCAGGGTAATACCGTAAGTGGTTGTCGGACGATCCCGCTGGATATTCGGATAAGCTTTTTTATCCTTCCCATCAATTATACCATCTCCGTTCAAGTCTTTACGGATCACATCGCCCGGAGATAATCCCTGAGGCGTATTGTTATAAATATCCTGCCATGTTTGGGCTATACCATTGTTTTCATAAACATATAAGAAGTGGTAAGGCATATCCAAATAGACCCAACCGCGACTGAGGAACTCATTCCACTCTTTTTAATACTGTACGGTTATAAGCCCCGTTCAAGTTGACAGAATATTCCACATTACCAATTTTGTCTTTCCACGTCAAGTTCAATTCCAAACCTCTATTCAGCAGATCACCGATATTAGCACGAGGAGCACTATATGCCCCAGTCAGATGGATTGACATTTGAGACGGACGATTCATGCCTGTACGCAAACGGTTATAAAAATCAATTTCCGTACGTAAACGATTATTCAAGAAGCCTAAATCCAAGCCCACATTAATATCAGTAGAAACTTCCCAAGAAAGATCTTTGTTGATCATTTTCTTGTTCACAAACCCTTTAACAACATCACTCGACATATAATTCATCGCTGTCAGAGTTTCCAACTGTTCGAAACGTCCTACTCCCGAATTGTCACCCAATTTTCCCCAAGAAGCACGAAGTTTACCACTCGATAACCAGGAGGAAAGATATTTTTCAGGAACTCTTCTTCAGTGAAGCGCCAACCGACTGCAACAGTCGGGAAGAAACCATACTGGTGCCCTTTAATAAACTTTGAAGAACCATCCACACGAAAGCTGAATTCTAACAAATATTTATCATATGCACTATAATTCATACGACCGATATAGGATCTCAAACCTTCTGAAGCAGAACTTCCTGAATTACTTTGAACATTTGTCAGCGCAGAATTGATTTCACTGGTTGACGGATGAATACGATCGTTACGGGAAGCCCCTGTCGAACGAGTATGCCAATACTCTTCGCTATAGACAAACATTGCACCAATATTATGATCTTGCGCAATAGTCGTCTCATATTGCAAACGGCCGTTCAACTGAGTTTTGTAATTGGTAGTATTATTGTCGCTGACACCCACGTTGTCGGCAACATAGTAACGTCCAATATCCTTTCCCGTCTGAAAATCATAAGCAGCTCCAGTTGGAGTATCAGCTCTTTTCTGAAAATAGTTACTAAAGCTCAGAGCATAATCGACATGGGCAGTAAAGCCTTTAAAGACATTCCAGTCCAAATAAATACTTCCGTTCAATTGCTGACGAGTCTGCTTCGGATTGCGACTGTCAAAAAAAGCATACGGGTTATAAGCCTGAATATCTTCGCCATAAGCCATAACACCTCCATAACGACCAGTCACGGGATCATAAGGAGTTACACCCGCAACCGCATATTGCATATCACCACCTCCGGAATCGCTGGTATCGTTGTTTGTAATACCATCGGCATAACCACTATAAGTAAATTCAGACCAATTACCATCAAAACGAGCACCCACTTTCACATTATTGAACATATTATAGTCATAATTGAAAACGAGTATTATAACGCTTAAAATCGTTTTTCATCTGAATGCCCTCTTTATCCATCATACCGATAGATATGTAAAATTAGACTTGTCGTTTCCACCGGTTGCTGAAAGCGTATAGTTTTGAAGGGTACCGGTACGCATGAAGGTATCAAACCAATCAGTATTCGGATAGCGTAGCGGATCGATCATTCCTAACGCCATCCATTGATCGATCGTCCCATCTTTGAAATTATAGCTTTCCCGCTTTGTACCTGATGCTGCCCTAAACTGTTGCAATGTCAATGCACGTGGGTAATCATCCATAAAGTCATAAGAACGTGATGGTTTTTCTATCGCATAAGAGCCCGTAAAATTGATACTCGTCTTTCCCTTTTTACCTGTACGAGTTGTTATCAGAATAACCCCATTGGCAGCACGGGATCCATAAATAGAAGCAGATGCCGCATCTTTCAATACGGAAATACTCTCAACATCAGCCATATTGATACGATTGATATCGACATCCGGCATACCGTCAACAACTACTAACGGACTGGTATTGTTTACCGTACCCATACCACGAATCATCAAAGAGGCATTATCATTACCCGCCATACTGGTCGTTTGGGAAACCTGTAAACCAGGTACCAAACCGGAAAGTCCGGAAGACACATTGGATATTGAACGGCTTGATATTTTTTCATCAATATTGACTGCGGCTACCGCTCCAACCAAATTAACCTTTTTTTGAGTGCCATAACCAACAACGACAACTTCTTCAATTGCCTGAGAATCTTCTTTCAATGTCACATCAATTTCTGATTGTCCCTTGACCGGAATCTCAATGGAAGTATATCCAATATAAGAAATAATCAAAACCGCATTTTCAGGAACATCCAAGCTGTACCGCCCATTTATGTCAGTGATCGTACCCGTCCCATTATCTCCCTTAAGTACGACATTAGCTCCTATGACAGGTTCACCTGTTTGATCCTTTATAATACCGGTAATTCGTTTATTCGCCTGGTATTTTCATTTTTTCAAGGGATAGCTGATTCAGTCAGGATAATCTCTTTTATCTACCACCTTATAAGCTATATTACTATTTTTAAACAAGATATCTAATACTGTAAAGATATCCTTGTTATCTACGGCAAGCGTTACTTTACGATCGACATTAACCAACTTGCTATTATAGAAAAAATGATACTCTGATTTATTTTCTATAACGTTTAACACCTCTGCTATACTCTTCTTCTCTGCATTAATAGACAGTATCGTATTTGAGGCATAAGAGCCTGACGCAAATACTGCTCCTGTGCAGAAGAACAGAAATAAAAAAAAAAATTAAATACTGATATATACCAGATTTTTATAAAAATCTGGTATTGGATCACTGTGATCCAATACCAGATTTTATAAAATCTGGTATTGGATCACTGTGATCCAATCGACCATCATTATTTTTAGTCATACTTGTAATTATTGATTTAAGATTAAATTAAATCTGGACAACCAGATTATTAATTAATTTGACGAGAAAAAATCCATATTTATTTTTCTGCCGTTTTCTCATTCATTATTAGTTCATTTATTCCATAAGCATTAAATTTAAGTTAAACATCATATTCTTATTTTATCCTGCGAAGCACAATCTGTTCACGCTGTGCGGACAGACTGTCATCCATTTCCATCCGTTTTATCGAATAATCAATCCGAGAAGAAATCCTAAGATAATCTAAAATCTGCGATAATTGCCGATTATTAAAAGTACCAGTAAAGCGGTACGAGTCAAGAACCGGATCCATCACATTAAAATCGACATTATAAAAATTAGCCAAACATCTCAAGACTTCAGGTAAAGGTGTTTCTTTAAATACCAAACGTCCCTCCTTCCAAGCAATCTCACTTTCAACATCAACATTTATAACTTCCAAGGTCTTATCGGTTAAATCATAAACAGCTTTTTCCGACGGATACAAATTTCTTTCATTTGTTTTACCCTTATCTTCTTTCACTACTATATTTACAGATCCGGAGACCAAGGTCGTTTGTACAACATTCTCTTTCTCATAAGCCCGAATATTAAATTCTGTTCCGAGCACCTTCACCCTCAAACGATCATGAGATACACTCACAATAAACGGATGCGCCGGATCATGTTTACTGAAAAAATAAGCCTCACCGACAAGTGTCACCCTCCTTTCCTCTGCATCATATGAAGAAGGATAAGAAAGCGTACTACCCGAATTCAAATAGGCAATCGAACCATCCGGCAAATCAAGACTTGTCCTCACACCTCTATTCGCACAGACCGTTATTTGCTGCGGAGCCAATACAGAAGACTTCCGCAACAAAAATGAAATAGCTGTCGATATTACCAATAGCCCAACAAAACACGCTGCTACAATAGAAATCTCGTACAACCTTATCTTTTTCTTACGTTTATCTATACGCTTTTGGACCTTCTTGTAAGCCTCAATAGAATTTCGGGAAAGAATCCGTTCACTTGTTTGAGAAATATAAAAAATACGGGCTGCCTGTAATACGGTTTTCTCATTTTCTTCTGAAATCTGCATCCAATCCTCCACACGCTTTCTTTCCCCTCCAGTCGTCAAACCTCTAAAGTATTTGAAGAGCAAAGCAGTATCAAGACTTATTCCATCCATATGTTCTTTTCCAATTCCCATTTTATATATGACAAACTCGTACAGACTATACCCTAAACAAAAAATACATTTTTATATAGAAAATTGATTTCAATGATACTTTTACTAAAGTTTCCAGGAAAGAATCTACTCACAAATTCAAAATAGTTTTATTATTTTTTATTTGCCTTTGCGCAAAGAGATAAAAAATCTAAATGTAAAGGGCATGGACGATAATAACTTAATAACCTTACTACAACAAGGAGACCGGAATGCTTACAAGCAGCTGTTTATCAAGTATTACTCCCCCCTTTGCGAATATGCATCCCAATATATTTCTGATGATGATTCTGAAGAGCTTGTGCAGGAGTTAATGCTTTTTCTTTGGGAGACACGGGAAAATCTTGTAATTGAGACGTCTTTGAAATCCTATCTGTTTATCTCCACCAAGCATCGTTGCCTCAATGCGATCAGGAAAAACCAGTACCACGAACGTATCCATAACCAGATATATGAGAAAATAAAAGACCAGTTTGAAGATCGGACTACTATTTCGTGAATGAACTGACGGAAAACATACAGAAAGCGATCGAGAACCTGCCCGAAACCTATCGGGAAACATTTGCCATGAGCCGATTCGGGAAAAGACGAATGTGCAGATTGCCGAAAAACTCGGAATATCGGTAAAAACCGTCGAGTACAGGATATCGCAGGCACTTAAGATACTCCGCCTTAAACTGAAAGATTATCTGCCGCTTCTGATAAATATTCTGGGATAAAGGCGCATTTCCAAATTCGTTAATAAATCAAAATCGCACCAAACCTTATTAAACTTCCCCGAAAACTTCCGCGTCTATCTTTTCGTACTTAATATCAGATAAGATAAAACAAAAGTTATGAAATCGGGAAGGTATTTTTTTATTCTGTTTTTAATTCTGTTGACTATGCCTGCATATGCACAAAAGGTGTAGACATCACCGGAACGGTGATTGAGGAGGACCAATGAACCGATCGAACAAGCAACGGTCCGTTTGCTAAGCGTCAAAGACAGCTCCATGATCGGAGGAGTCGCCACATCGCGCAACGGAGGTTTCGTACTCAAGAACATTAAGAACGGCAGCTACTTGCTGCACGTGTCGTTGTCGGATTCGATCCGCTCTACCAACCCCTGCGCATCACAGGAAAACCAATCCTGTCAAATTAGGCAAACTCGCACTTGCCGACGGATCGATCCTATTGGGCGAAGCTGTCGTGGTCGGGAAAGCGCCGGAAGTAACCGTGCGCAACGATACGATGGAGTACAATGCCGATTCCTATAAAACCACGGAAGGTTCCATGCTTGAAGATTTGTTGAAAAAGATGCCCGGTGTGGAAGTGAGCAGCGAAGGGAAGATCACGGTCAACGGGAAAGAGATCAAAAAGGTGCTGATCGACGGAAAAGAGTTCTTCTCCGACGACCCGAAAGTGGCCTCCAAGAACCTGCCGTCGAAAATGATCGACAAAGTACAGGTGTTGGACAAGCTGAGCGATATGGCCAAGATGACCGGCTTCGATGACGGAGAAGAAGAAACCGTCATCAACCTGACCGTCAAGCCCGGCATGAAGCAGGGCTGGTTCGGGAACGCTTTTGCCGGCTACGGCAGCGAAGACCGGTACGAAGGGAACTTCATGGTGAACCGCTTCATCAACAACGACCAGCTGACCTTGATGGGAGGCATCAACAACACGAACAATATGGGGTTCTCGGACCTTGCCTCCAGCATGTTCTCAGGGATGGGCGGACCGCGCGGACGCCGGGGAGGAGGGCCGGCAACGGGATCACGACATCCGGCAACATCAGGCCTGAACTTCAGCAAGGAATTTAATCCGATAAGCTGACGGTCGGGGGCAACCTCCGTTATTCTCATTCCGACAACGAAGCGATCAGCAAGAGCAACAGGCAGAATATCCTACCGGGCGACAGCACCTCTTTTTACAACGAAAACAACAGCAGCAACACGCAGCAGCGACAACTGTGGCGCCGACTTTCGCTTGGAATGGAAACCGGATCGCTCACTCAGATCATCTTCCGCCCGAGTTTCAGTTATAGCGAACCCAACCGACAATTTCAGTGATCCTTCAACACACTGAGCGGAAACCGCGACACGGTCAACATCGGCGAATCCGACTATCTTTCCGATGGAAGCGGATACAACCTCAATGCCCGCCTGGAATTCAGCCGGAAGCTGAACAGCGAAGGACGTGTTTTCAGCGGATCTTTGTCGGGAGGACTAAGCGATTCCTATAACAAACGGCATGAACCGTTTCGACACCGATTTCAACCAGATGATGGCGGACGAATGGACAACGCATTATCGACCAGCGTTCACGTTACGACAACAAAGGGTTCAACTACCGGGCTTATCTGTCCTGGGTAGAACCGATCGGCCACAACAATTTCATCCAGGCCACCTACAGCATCCGGCAAAACAAACAGGAATCTCTGAAAACTCTTACACCCGTGAAGAAGGAAACGAAGAGTATAATGTGCTGGACACGGCTTACAGCAAGAGCTACCGCAACAACTTCATCAACCAGCAGGTCAGCCTCGCCTTCAAAGCTGTCCGGGCAAAATATGATTACACGGTCGGTTTGACGGTAGACCCATCCCATAGCACGAGCGAGAACTTCGTGGGCGACACGGTTCTTTCCAAGCTGTCGCGCAACGTGGTGAACCTTTCACCGATGGTCCGCTTCAACTATAAATTCGACAAGCGGACAAACCTCCGCATCAACTATCGCGGACGTACCAGCCAGCCCAGCATGACGCAACTGCAACCCGTAGCCGACATCTCCGACCCGCTAAATACGACAATGGGTAATCCGGATTTGAAGCCGACTTATACGAACGACCTGTTCGTCCGTTTCCAGAAATTCGTGCCGGACAAACAAACAGCTTTGATGGTGATGTTGAATTTCAACTATATAATCAACGACATCGTCAACAAGTCCGCCTATATCGGCAATACCGGTAAGAAGATGACGACCTACGACAACGTAAACGGGAACTACAACGGGAACATCCGCGTCCTGTTCAACACACCGTTCAAAAACCGGAAGTTCTCGATCAATTCCATGACAATGGCCTCTTATGCCAACAAAAACGGTTTTATCAATGAGGAGAAGAATACGAACAAGAACCTGATTCTGATGGAACGCGCCGGAATCGATTTCCGTTCCGACTACCTGGACCTCGGACTCAACGGTAACATCCGTTACAACGGGACACAGAACTCACTCCAGGGACAGAGCGAACTGAACGCTTTCAACTACGGCGTGGGCGGAACGACAACGATCTATCTCCCTCTCGACTTCAAGGTGGAAAGCGACATCAATTGGTCGACCAATTCCGGCTATTCAGACGGGTTCAAACAAAACGAAGTACTATGGAACGCCTCTGCATCCAAATCTTTCCTGAAAGGAAACCAGGCGACACTCCGTTTCAAGATATACGATATCCTGAAACAACGCAGCAACATCTCCCGCAGCGTGACCGCCAGCTATACACAGGATTCCGAATACAACACATTGGGTAGCTACTTCATGGTACACTTCATCTACCGCTTCAGTATCTTTAAAGGAGGAGCCAGCATGAACGACGTGCAGGGACCGGGCGGAAGAGGGCCGAGACATGGCGGTCCGATGGGTCCGCCTCCGGGGAAGATTCTGATGATTTATCCGTTACTTTTGGCTTGACCCAAAAGTAACCAAAAAGTCAAGGCTTAACCGTCCGGTCTACTCCGGGCAAAGGTTCCGCTGTCGCCTGCGAAACTCGCTTGCGCTCAAACAGCGCAGGCTCCGGCCGCTCCACCTTTACCCTCCGCTTGACGACCGTCCGCTTAGGCCTTTCATAGAAAGCTCCGCTTTCTCTTGGGATGGCCGATACCATCTGTTATATAGGTGTCGGTATCGGCCATCCTCAAAGAGCCGTCAGGCTCTATATCCGGCCTAAGCCGGTGAGCGTTAAGCGCAGAGACTGTAGTGAGCACCCGGAACGTCTGCTGTTTGAGCGAAGCGAGTTTCAGACGCGACAGCGAACGAAGGGAAACGGAGTAGCGAGGCAGGTTCGGCCTTGAACTTTTGGTTACTTTTCTTTCAAGAGAAAAGTGACAGATAGAACCTTTTGATCAACGAAGGCTCCAATATAGCCGGGTAAATCAAACCGTAAAGCGCTCCGTAGAAGTGGGCGTTATGATTGACATTATCCCCCGCCTTTCTTGCCATATACTGGCAATAGGCCAGGTAGATCACACCAAAGACAATCCCAGGAACCGGCAGTACGGCAAAAAACAAAATCTTGCCCCACGGGTCCAGGAAGATGGAAGTGAACAAGACAGCCGATACAGCTCCCGAAGCGCCTATCGAAACATAGTAAGGATCATTACGCCGGCGGATCAGATCATACAGTGAAGCAGCAACCATCCCGCCAAAATATAATCCCAGATAGCCACCTGTACCGAGTCCCAAATAACCGAAAGCACTTTCCATATATGTCCCGAATGACCAGAAAGTAAACATATTCACAAGTAAGTGTGCCATGTCGGCATGCACGAAACCATGCGTAATCAATCGATACCATTCCCGGTTATGAACGGTACAATACGGTATGAAGGCCAACTTCCGAAACAACTCATGGTTGCCGAAACAAATATAGGACACGACAACCGTGACCCCGATAATAACATAAGTAATCATAATCTATTCTATATTAATGACGTCAAATGTAGTAAAGATTGAACAATGTTTCCCCTATATGGTTTACAAAAACAAAGCTTCCGCATTTGCTATTTCCGTTTTAGCTTCCTATCTTTACAAATTACAACATATTGACAGATATAAAAAACATCCGAAATGCTGGCACTCATACACATACAATGGATAGTGGGTATAATATTCATCATATTATACTGCGTCACCATCCTTGGGCTAGTGTTGGTTATCATCACGGAGAACCGGAATCCGTTGAAAACGATTCCCTGGGTGATCGTGTTACTACTCGCCCCGGTATCGGGCTCCTGTTCTATTTCTTCTTCGGGCAGGATAACCGGAAGCAACGGATTATCTCCCGACGCACCTATAAGCGTATCATGAAACGGCCGCAGGAAGGGAAACTCCCACAAGATGCCTGTTCCGTTCCGGCCCCCTACCAGCCATTGGTCACACTGTTGACAAACAGCAACCAATCGTCCCTGCTCTACGGAAGCGACATCACGATCTATACGAACGGGACAGACAAGTTTCACGACCTTTTGCAAGAGATTGCCAAAGCAACCCATCATATTCACATCAATATTACATCTTCTGCGACGACGAGGTCGGAAACAAGGTCAAAAACTGCTGATCGAGAAAGCCAAAGAAGGAGTAGAAGTCCGTGTCCTTTACGACGATGTGGGCTGCTGGAACGTGAAAGACAAGTTCTTCAAGGAAATGTCGGATGCCGGCATCGAAGTCCATGCTTTCCTGAAAGTGGCGTTTCCAGTCTTCACCAGCAAAGTAAACTACCGGAACCACCGGAAGATCGTGGTCATAGACGGCAAAGTCGGTTTTATGGGTGGCATGAACATTGCAGACCGCTACACGAAAGGGACCAGCTGGGGGACATGGAGAGACACGCACTTCAAGATCATCGGAAAGGGAGTACACGGCTTACAGGCCGCATTCCTTATCGATTGGTATGTGGTCAGCAAGAAACTCCTGAACGAAAAGATCTATTATCCGCCGCTTCCGGTCTATTCGGATGATAACATCATGCAGATCTGTACCAGTGGCCCCGTCGGGCAATGGCGTACACTCTTGCAAGCAGCCATCTTCACGGTTGCCAACGCCAAGAAATATGTATTTATCCAGACTCCTTACTTCCTTCCGACCGAAGGATTGAACCAAGCTTTGCAGATAGCAGCTTTAGGAGGCGTCGACGTGCGTTTGATGCTTCCCAAGCGTTCGGACACACGTACGGCGAACATGGCGACTCACTCTTTCATTGATGAAATGGTAAAGGCGGGCGTCAAGGTCTATTTCTATAAACCGGGATTCCTCCACTCGAAACTGATGGTGGCAGACGACGAACTGACCTGCATCGGTTCCGCCAATATGGACTTCCGCAGCTTCGAGCATAATTTCGAGATCAACGCATTTGTCTACCAGCCCTCGTTTGCCCAACAGATGAGGAAAGTATTCCTGCACGACATGCATAGTTGCGAAAGACTGGTGCCGTCACGCTGGCTGAAACGCCCGCTCAAACAACGTATAGCCGAATCGTTTATGCGTCTGTTTTCTCCTCTTCTTTAATAAAGATGGAAAAGTTCACCGAACCGTAGACGCGGTGCTGGTAGAAATAGGGCAACCCAGAGAAATCATTTGTCTTCGGATGTTCCATCACGAAGATGCCTCCGTCCCGCAGCAGATCGCGTTTGAAGACAAGTTCCGGCACTTCGGGCAATTCTTTCAAGGCATAAGGGGGATCGGCAAAGATGAAATCAAAACCTTGGGCCGGAGCCGAATGGAGATAACGAAAGACATCGCCGCGAATCAGTGTCAGCGAATCCGTTTTCAACTCTTTGGCGACTTTGGCGATAAAGGAGGCATGTGCATTATTCTTTTCGACAGCCGTCACGCTCCGGCATTCGCGCGAAAGCAGTTCGAAAGAAATGCTTCCCGTCCCTGCAAACAGATCGAGCGCATCCACCCCCCTCAAAATCGATATGGTTGGAGATCACATTGAAGATATTTTCCTTCGCAAAGTCCGTCGTCGGACGGGCGCTGAAGGTAGACGGGACATCAAAACGTCGCCGTCCGTATATTCCACTTATAATTCGCATAATGATAGAGCTATAAGATCCAACGGAGCCTGCAACACCTCCGACCCCATCAAATAGGCTTCGGAAGGGATCTCCAGCGGATCGATATATTGTAAATAATTCCGCAACGTATTCGTTATATCATTTCGCAAGGGCACATCGCCGAAAAAGACGCAACTGGTCTTTCTGTTGATCCATTCCGACCTGTTTCCATACATATAATATATAATACAAAATATCGTCCGTATGTTCATACTCGAACGAGTTCACAAAAGCAGGTTTCCCTGCGCATAGCACGCCACATCCATCCTCCGCCGATGCAACACGACATATAGCTGGCGGGGCAAGCGCGCACTCTGCTTCTTCCACAGCGAAAGCAACGGACCGACATGATGGACAAAACGAGGATTGACAAGCGAACGGGAACAGAACTCATACACATCCTCATCCACTCAATACCAGTTCCGCCGGTTCGTCTTTCAGTTCATTGCTCAGGCAACGCCCTTCGGGAGAAGAGAATGTGAACGCCAGCAGTTCCGCCTTCTGCTTTTCCTGGAAAACAGCAGCCGGCACAAGCGTATACTGGGAAGTGACACACACCACATTGACCTGCTTGTAGAACCAGGTCAGGAAATCATTTTCGAAGAAACATTCTTTCAGAGAAGAGATATAAGGCCTTGTCCGGTCGAATTCGACGTCTCTATAAAAGAAACTCTCGCTCACCGAAGGACTGTATGCGGAAAAAGAAAGTCCACCCGACCGAAGCCGGATGGACATTATGTAATTTTCCGAATGATCAGCTGTTAACTTATCAGACAAGTTTATAGCCATAGGCTGTATTAATCTTCCCAGTTACCTGCGTTGTTATTGATTTCTTCGACAGAACCTACACGCAGACCGGCATATTTACCCATCTTGCTGGCTTTATCTTTCAGGTTATACACTTCTTGCTTGTTCAAATCACCCAGATAGTCATCATACAGAACACCGCACTGGAATACTTTTACCGTATAACCCGAACCTGAAGTCAAAGTAGCCGTATCCATCGTAAACTGTACGTTCGCACCCGGCACGTTACGCAAATCGTCTACATTATAACCTTTGCCGAACAATGTATCAACAGCTGTTACCCAAACAGTATCACGTCTGATCAAGCCTTTCTTAACGGCTTCTTTCTCAGTCATACCCTTTTCGAGCTGTTCGTCAGTCAATACACCTTCCTTGATAAGGAACGGCAATTTTTCATCTTTTAAAAACTTACTCAGTTCATCAAAATTGGCTGCATGCACCTTGTGGATGTTCTTGTACTCAATCTGTGCTTTACGGATATCGATCAAACGAGCTTTGATCAAATTTTCACGACGATCCCTCTCATCCTTAAATTCGATCGGACCCATAATACTTCTGTAACACATGTACGCAAGCAGTACTACTGCCACAGCCAATAAAATCTTTAATGTAACTTTCATGGTTTATATGTTTTTTGAATTTATTTCGTTCGGCAAATTTAAAAAAGAATATTTAATACACTACCTTTATCGCGAAAATTATTACAATCAAAATGATAAATAGTTATTTAAGCCGCCAAATTACACAAAATTTTCCATATGATCCGACCGAAGACCAGGTTTTGGCATTAAATCTCCTATCCAATTTCCTGCTTTCGGAAGAATCGGATTCGCTTTTACTGCTGAAGGGATATGCAGGAACCGGTAAAACATCTTTGGTCGGAGCCTTGGTCAAGACGATGACAGAGCTAAAACAAAAAGCATCTTGCTCGCTCCTA
>VOFB01003107.1_pt1 | contig 20507 bp, 47 predicted proteins | sample 5384141 | NCBI WGS metagenome assembly VOFB01 (sample SAMN12384721, study PRJNA508395) | human gut metagenome | isolation source: healthy gut A | host: Homo sapiens | reverse complement strand
CTCGCCCAAGCGGACGGATCACCACCGCCTGGTCGCAGGCGGCCTCCACATCCCGGCAGAACAGGCGGTAGGCCAGCCACAGAAGGGGTTGAACCAGTGCAGGCACAGGGCCAGATAGGCCAGGGGCTTGGTCAGTGGTCCCGCCGGCGCAGATGGGCCCGCTCATGGAGCAGGACATAGTGACGGTCTTCCGCCGGGAGGGAGGCGGGGAGATAGATCCGAGGGCGGAGCAAGCCGCAGACAGAAGGGGTGGAGACGCGGTCGCTCTCATAGACCCCTTTCTCCACCGGCACGGCCTCCGCCACCTGCCGGCGGAGTCTGGCGTAGGAGACTGCGGCCCAAAGCAGGGCGGCCCCTGCCCACGCCCCACCCCCGGTGAGCAAGGCGGGCCGTGGAATATCCGCTGGCGCAGCTGGGGCCAGTGGGGTCCCGTCTCCGGCGGAAGGGGTGTGTGGGGTCTCTCCGGCAGGGCAGGCGTGTCTTGGACGGGGACCGTTTCCTGGGCCGGCCCGGGCTCGGCGGAAGGAGGTGCTGGACATAGGCCCCGCTGGTGATGGCCTGGGGTACCAGGCTCACCGGCAGAAGACAGCCCACAGGACAGATCATCGAAGAAACACCACCCCCCACAGGGCACAGGTGATCCACCGGGGGGCGGCCTCAGGACCAGGCGCAGGAGCATCACAATGCCGGCCACCAGGGCGGCGGTGACGGACATGGTCAGAAGGTGGAAAGGAACGTGTCCATAAAGGGCCTCCTTTCTGGGGGGGTGGGAAAGGGTGTCAATGGGACTGCCGGTATTCCTCCAGCATTTGCTCAATTTCAGCGGCCTCCTGGTCGCTGACACTGCCGGCGGAGAAAGGCGGCCAGGAAACTGGGCAGAGAGCCGTGGAAGGAGCGCTGCAGGACCTCCTGCCCGTCCGCCTGCTGCACAGTGGCCCGGTCCACCAGGGAGGTGACCACGGCGGCCTCGTTCTTCAGGCAGCCCCTTGTCGCACAGGCGCTTGATGACGGTGTGGGTGGTGGTGCGCTTCCAGCCCAGCTGTGCCTGGGCCAGCTTGCACAGCTGGGGGGAGGAGATGGGCTCAGAGGACCAGACCAAGTCCAAAAGACGGTGGTCGGCCAGGGAGAGGAAGGGGAGATTTCATGGGACATACCTCCAGTCGAATGTTTTTGACAACGTTAGTCTAACAGATTAGACTGGCGTTGTCAAGAAAAACCCGCCCCGGAAAAGGGAGCAGGTCGGGAGATCAAATGACCTGGAAGAGATAAAATTTGAGATACTCGGTCTCAGGCACGCCCCATAGAATGGGGTCGGTCAGGGCTTCTCCATGGTCCGCGATTTGCCGGAGGAGACGGCGGCGTCAGCGGCGGCCTCCCAGAGCATCCGGCGGAAGAGGTCGGGGGTCATGAAATAGGAGCAGGGCAGGTGGCCAGGTAGCCGCCCCGGGGAGGAGCTTCATGGCTTTGGGTTGATCTCCTTATACCCCCGGTAGGCATTTTTCACCGTGGCCCCGCTTTTGGTAAAGGCGGGGGGTCTAAGAATGATGTAGTCGTAGGGGTGTTTCTTCTCCCGGGCCAGCTCTGTGAGCAGGGAAAAAACGTCGGCCTGCACCACGTCAACGCGGTCCTCAGGCCATTGCAGACCACGTTGCGCCGGGTGAGGCCACGGCGTCCTGGGAGATGTCCACAGCGGTGACGTGGGCGGCGCCTGGCAGCGCAGTGAGGGCGAAAGCCCCTGTGTGTGCAGCAGTCCAAGAATCCGCCGGCCTGGAGCCAGGGCCGCAGCGGCCCGGCGGTTGTATTTCTGGTCCAGAAAAACCCGGTCTTTTGGCCGTTGATGTAGTCCACATCGTAGGAGATTCCGTTTTCCACCAAGGTGATGTGGCGTCAGGTCGGTGGCCAGGCCGGGGAGGGATAGAACCTTCTCCCGGGGCAGCCCCTTGTCCCGCAGGGGGCCTCGTGCGCTCATAGATGGCCCGCACCGCCACGCCGTAACCGGCCAGCAGTTCCACCAGAAGGGAATAGAGCAGAGACTTTCGGACCTCCATCCCCAGGGAAGAACCTCCGTGACCAGAATGTCCCAAAAGGTCCACAGTGAGCCCAGGGAACTGGTCGGCCTCCCCGAAGATCAGCCGGGCGCAGGAAAAGTCGTCCCCCATGACGGTCTTCCGGTAGTCAGGGCGTATTGGGCCGCCGCCGCCAAAAGGCCTCATCAAACCGGTCGTTGGTGTTTCGGGAGGAGCAGACGGACCCAATCTTCAGTGATCGTTGAGCAGCCCCGTGCCCAGCCAGCGGCCTTTCTGGGAGACCACATCCACCAGGTCTCCGTTTTCACAGGGCCGGTCGGGACCGGTGGTCTCCACCCATGACCCCAGGGATGCCCGGCCCGGATGGCGGGCGGCCTTTTCATTGACGGTGAGAATGGGATAGGGACGTGTGGCCATGGCGTGGGCCTCCTTTGTGGATTTGAAAAGAATGGGACTCCTATTATACTGGTTTTCTCCGGGCATGCAAGGGGGCGGGGGCTGGCCGGATATTTTGGAAAGAAGGGGCCTGCCCTCTGGCCATTCGCGCCGGGCCGTGGTACAATACCGGTATCAAACAAGACAGGAGGCGGTGGCCATGGGAAAGAAAATTCGGCTGCTGGCGCTGGACCTGGACGGGACGCTGCTCAACGGGGCCAAGCAGATCACCCCCGGACCCAGGCGGCGCTGGGCAGGCCAGGCAGCAGGGGGTTCTGATGGTGCCTGTGACAGGCCGCCCGGCCCAGGGTCTGCCGCCGGCGGTGCTGTCCCTGCCGGGGCTGCGGTACGCGGTCACCTCCAACGGGGCCACCATTCGGGACCTGGTGGAGCAGCGGGTGCTGCTGGAAAAGCATCTGGCCCCTGCCCTCTGCTTGCAGGTGCTGGCCCGGTGCGCCCACATTCCCATGATCCGGCAGGTGTTCCGGGCGGGGTGGGCTATCTCTCCCGGCCGGACTATGAGACCCTCCGGGCCCGGTACGCGGGGACGGCCATGCTGCAGTACCACCTGGATACCCGGCAGGTCCTGCCGGGAACGGTGGAGGAATTCCTGGCGGCGGATGCCCGCCCGGTGGAGGAGCTTTTCTTCCTCACCGACAGTCCCCAGACCAAGCAGGCCCTGCGGCAGTGCCTCGCGGACCTGCCGGGCATCGGCTTTGCCGATCCCTTTCCCAATGACCTGGAGGTGATTGCCGGGGGAGATTGACAAGGAGAGGCCCTGCGGTATCTCCTGGACCGGCTGGACATTGCCCCTGAGGAGGTGCTGGCCATGGGGATGGCGGCAGTGATCTTCCCCTGCTCCAGGCCGCCGGCATCGGTGTGGCCATGGGAAACGCCACGGAAGCGGTGGTAAATAAATCAGGCTTAATCAAAGTCATGAAAAACCTCCTTAATAGACTTTCTCAGAATTGAGAAGCGCGTCGGTGCCGCCGTCTACGAACAGGACATTGCCGTTGATCCCATGGGCCAGGGGAGAGACCAGGAAGGCGATGACGTTGGCGATGTCCTCTGGGTCCATCAAGGTATCGGTGCCGTAGTTGATGGGGATGGGCAAGGCGGCCAGGGCGGCCTTGGCGTTTTCGCTCATGGTGGCGGTCATGGGGGTGGAGACATTGCCGGGGGCCACGGTGTTGATCCGCACGCCGTTGGCGGCCCAGGAGGCGGAGACCCGGCGGCCCACCGGGCCAGGGCATATTTGGTGGTTACATAGATGCTGTTGCCCACAGCCAGGCTGCTCTCATCGAACTTTTCAATGATGTTCAGAATGCGTTCTCATTGACAGGTTTGGTCTGGCTGTAATTGAGCATATCCACCAGATCCATCCGGGCAGCGCCCTGGGAGATGGTGTTGGAGGAGGTCACCACGCAGCTGCCTCCTTTTTTCTTGAGCAGATCAAACAGACCGTGGGCCAGATTGGTGGCGCCGAAGTAGTTCAGACTGATCATGAGCTTCAAATTGCCGCAGGCCCCGGAGACGCCGGCGTTGCAGCACAGGCGTCGATGCCGTCGGGGTACTGGGCGTGAATGGTGTGAATGACCTCGTCCCTGCCCTCCTTGGTGGCCAGGTTGGCACAGATGTCGCTGTCTTTCAGGTCTACGTTGACCACTTCGTGGCCCTGGCTGCGGAGAATCTCCACGGTCTTTCCGCCGATGCCGCCGGAGCCGCCGGTTACCACATAAACTCCCATAAATTGCTGCCTCCTTATCATAAAAAATCGTGTCCCAGATGGGTATTATGGTAATTATGGGAGTCGGAGGGAAAAAAAGATCAAGGCAAGAAATTCACAAAAGGCTCACAAGGAGAAAAAGTTTTTGACCACGGGTTCCAAGATTGGTCTTTTTAGCAGATTTTTGTCTTTGTGTGACGGAGCCCGCCGGGCAGCGCCCTCCGATGGACGGGAAAAGGCCCGGCGGCCTCAAAGGCTGCCGGGCCGCAGAATGCACTTAGGTGCCCAGGCGTCGGAGGGCTTTGGATACTTCCACCTGAAGAATGGAGAGCAGGGAGAGCCCCAGGACCACCAGCCAAGACAGGCCGGAAAGGGTGGTCAGCTGGAAGGCACTCTGGAGAGGGGGAATCAAGGATCGCGGCCATGAGCAGAGCGGAGACGCCAAAGGAAACGATCAGCCAGGGGTTGATGCCTTCTGCCCGCACCCAAATGGGCTCTGTGTTGGAGCGCTGGTTGAAGGCCCGCAGCATCTGGGACAGTGCCAGCACGCAGAAGGCCATGGTCTGCCCGGTGGTGTGGTCCGCCATACGGACGCCGATCCAGTAGGCCGCGGTGGTGAGCAGGGCCACAAAAATCCCCTGGGTCACCACCCGGCGGACCAGGTCCCGTTCAAACAGGGTGCCGGACCGCACCGGCGGAGGTTTTCATAATATTTTTGCTGGCCAGGGTCCACCCCAGCGCCAGGGCAGGCAGGGTCGCCGTGGCGAGGTTGACCCACAGGATATGGACTGCCAGCAGGGGGCCTCCCAGTTCAGCGCGGTGGCCAGGAACAGGGGTGAGAATCTCCGCAATATTGCCCACCAGCAGGAACTGGATGACCTTCTGGATGTTGCGGTAGATGCGCCGCCCCGCCCGGATGGCGTAGGCGATGGTGGTGAAGCTGTCGTCCAGCAGGATCATGTCGGAGGCGTCCTTGGCCACGTCGGTTCCGGTGACCCCCATGGCCACGCCGATGTCCGCGGCCTTCAGGGCGGGGGAATCGTTGACCCCGTCCCCGGTCATGGCGGTGACCTCTCCGGTCCGCTTCAGGGATTGAATGATCCGCAGCTTATCCGCGGGAGACCCGGGAGAAGACCGTGGTGGTCCCCACCGCGGCGTCCAGGTCCTCCTCGGACATGGCATCAGTTCGTCGCCGGAGAGGACGGTGTTGCCCGGCCGGTAAATGCCCAGCTCCCGGGCGATGGCCAGGGCGGTGACCTTGTGGTCCCCTGTGATCATAACGGTCCGAATGCCGGCCTGCTGACAGGTGGCCACGGGCGGGCCACTTCCTTGCGGGGAGGATCTATCATACCGGTGATGCCCACAAAGGTCAGGTCGCATTCCACGGAGTCGTCCTCCTCCCCCGGATGTGCTCCAAGGTCCGCATGGCAAAACCCAGCACCCGCAGGGCCTGCTCCTGACATCTGGTTGCACAGGGACAAAATCTGGCGCCGGTCGGTCTCTGTCATGGGCCGGACGCCTGCCGCAGTGAGCATGTGGGTACAGAGGGGGGAGCAGTTCGTCCGGCGCCCTTGGTGTAAGCGATGTTCCGGTCCTGGATTCGGTGCACGGTGGTCATCCGCTTGCGGTCGGAGTCGAAGGGCTGCTCGAACAGACGGGGATAGGTTTCCTCCAGGTCTTCATGGTCAATGCCGAAGGCCTGGGCCAGGTAGATCAGCGCCCCCTCCGTGGGGTCGCCGATGATCTGTCCCGGGTGATCAGGGGTCCAGGCTGGCGTCGTTGCAGAGGGCGGCGGCATAGATCAATTCCTGATAGACCTTGGGGTGATGCTGGGCCGCCTCCGCGACAGGGGTGCCCTGGCCGGCTGCAAAGTCCCCGTTGACGGCGATGTGGGTGACCGTCATTTGGTTCAGGGTCAGGGTGCCTGTCTTGTCGCTGCAGATAACCGTGGAGCTGCCCAGGGTTTCCACCGCGGGCAGCTTGCGGATCAGGGCATTTTTCTTGGCCATACGCTGCACGCCCAGCGCCATAACGATGGTGGCGGTGGCGGGCAGGCCCTCAGGGATGATGGAGATTGCCAGCGAAATTGCAACCAGGAACTGTGGAATCAAAGGCCGGTGGTACAGGGCGCCGAGAAGGAAGATCAGGACACAGACAATTAGCCCGATGACCGTGAGGGTTTTGCCCACTGCGTTGAGCTTGCGCTTGATGGGGGTGTCAGTTCGTCCTGATTGTCCAGCAGGTCGGCGATGTTGCCCACCTGGGTGTCCATGCCGGTGGCCACCACTACGCCGGTGGCTCGTCCGTAGGTGACAATGGAGGAGGCGTAGAGCATATTGCACCGGTCCCCCAGGGGCAGTCCGCTGCCAGCAGGACATCCGCATCCTTTTCCGAAGGACGGATTCCCCCGGTGAGGGAGGCCTCCTGGACCTTGAGATTCGCGGCGTCCACCAGGCGCAGGTCAGCGGGGGACCATGTCGCCGTCCCGGAGGAAGACAATGTCGCCCGGGACCAGCTCACTGGCGGGGAGAATGCTCTCCTCCCTCCCGGAGGACCCGGGCAGTGGGCGCCCGCATGTTTCGCAGGGGCTTCCAGGGAGGACTGGGCTTTTTCTCCTGGACGATGCCGATGACCGCGTTGACCACCACGATGGTTCCGATGACAATGGCCTCGGTCCACTCCTGCAACAGGGCGGAGAACAGGGCCGCGCCGATGAGAATGAGGACCATCGGGTCCAGCAGCTGTTCCTTCAGCATGCGGAGAATGGACTTGGGGGGCTTTGCCCGCAGCGTATTGGGTCCGTGGGTTTGCAGACGTTCGGTTGCCTCGGCATCCCGCAGGCCGTCCTCAGAGGTATGAAGGGTTTCATAGACCTGGGAGAGGGGCTGGGCGTGCCAAAGGCTTGGGTTTGGGATGATCCATGTTGGATCCACCACTCCTTTCGTTGTTTGAGATTTCATATTCTGACCGCCTTGCGGCGGAGGCCAGACAAAAGAACAAAAAGCATAGCCCACCACCCGAAGGGCGTGGGTTATGCTCGGTCACATTCCATAGAAATGATGCAAAAACTGGTTGGCGTCGCTGTTGTCGCTGTCGTCCATGGCAGGCGGCACAATCCTTCCTTAAAAATACTTCTCTTCCATTATATGGTGTGCCGGGAACAATGTCAAGAGGAAAATTTCAGGCGGTTCGGCAAAGGGAACGGGCCAGCAATCCTGCACACCAGGTTGGGAAAAGATGGCCCCTATTGTAGCAGAGAACGTGTGCCGAATCAAGAGGAAGCAGACCATTTCTGGCGTTGCAACGGCGGGAGGAGTGTGGTAAAATAGGTATCATTTTCAAAGAAAGAAGGCGGATTACCATGGATCAAACCGTACGGGATTATGTGGTGGAGCAAACCCACCGGCTGATGGAGGCTTTTTCCTGCAGCGGGGAGGCCAAAGAGGCGGCCCAAGCTTGGCTGGCTGCCCTGGAACCGACCGGGAGGCGGAAGAGACCCGAAAGTATGTACAGGAGCTGGAGGAGGATCTGGTCACTGTGGACCAGCTGATCGCCTTTGCCGAGTCCGACGAGGGGCGCCAGGTGTTTGGCGCGGAAGCGGCGCCCGGGGTGGCGGCCCATGGGCGGGAGATCAAGGCCGCTGGCGCCAGTATTGTGACTGCCCGGCCTGCGCGGCGGCAGCGGCAATTCTGGAGAAAAGGACCTCCTGCTGAAGTAAGAGAAGTACAACAGGGAACCGGGCGCCAGTCAGGGATGATTGGCGTCCCTTTTTTCAGGGGAGCGGGCGGGAGGAAGTGTCCCTGTGGAAGCGCCCCAGGAAGGAGGATGCAGATGAAGAAAGTGAAGATCACCGTGCTGAAGACCACCCCTGGACGAGGAACTGGCCAGGGAGTACGGTGCGGACGGCCTGGGGCCATGTCCCATGCTGCGGGCAGGGCAGGTCTTTATGGGGACTATGCCAAACCGGAGGGGCCTGTGCGACGAGGCCTGGAAGGCCATCTATCAGTATGTTTTGCCCTGGCCCATGGGGCGGGAGAGGGCTTATTTTATTATGGGGACTGGATTGGACGGCCTGGTGGGCCATCTGCAGCTGCAACGACGGGCTGCGCCCCGTCATCTTCAAGCTGGAGGCCACGGAAGAGGAGGCGGTGATCCAGTACACCCCTGTGCGATGAAAGGAGAAGGCTGCTATGATTGAGGAACTGCTGGCATACAATCGAAAATTTGTGGAGGAGAAGCGGTATGAACAGTATGCCGCCAGCAAATATCCCAACAAGAAGATTGCCATTTTGACCTGCATGGATACCCGTCTGGTGGAGTTGCTCCCCGCAGCGCTGGGCATCCGCAACGGTGATGTGAAGCTGATCAAAAACGCCGGCGGGTGGTGACCAATCCCTTTGGCAGTGTGATTCGCTCCTGCTGGTGGCCATCATAGAGCTGGGCGTGGAGGAAATCATGGTCATCGGACACACAGACTGCGGGTGCAGCACATCGACAGTGAGAGCATGATCGCCCACATGAAGCAGCGGGGGGTTTCCCAGGCGTCCATTGACCTGATGAAATACTGCGGCATCGACTTTGAACGCTGGCTGGCGGGCTTTGACACCGTGGAACAGTCGGTGACCGACACGGTGAACACCATCCGCAACCACCCCTCATGCCCCGGGATGTCCGGATTGAGGGGCGTCATCGACACCGAGACAGGGGAGCTCTCCACGGTGTGCAGGATGATCTTCCGCCCGTGGGGGTGCTATGAAGCGCCGCCCTGCCTGGCTTGCCAGGCAGGGCGCTTGTTCTTTTGGCGCGGGCGGGGCATGATGTGTCCGGGCGTAGTCAATGCCAAGGCAGGCCAGCGCCAAAAGGAGGGTGGTCAGGGCGGAGAACCCTGCCTCCGGGTGGGAAAGGCCTGGACAGGCGGGGACAGCAGGGCGGGAAACAGGGAGTCGATAAGGAAACTTACGGGAATGGTGAGCAGGAGAACGGCTCCAGCGGGTCCGCCACGGACGGTGGCGGAGCTTTCGGCAAACGCCGTACGCCGCCCAGAGACCAGCCAGAGACACCGCCGCCGTGGCGAGGGTGAAGGGCAGTGGAAGGGGAAGCAGAGTCCATAGACCCAACAGGTAGGGAATCAGCGCCAGGGGAGAGGGCCAGAAAGCAGGCGCGCACCCGGTGGACCTTTGCCTGGAACAGGGGGACGGTGACAACCCAGGCCAGCGCCAAGGAGAGAGCAGAACGATCAGGGACCAGGAGAGACGTCCAGAAAGACAGAAATCACACAGCAGGCAGATGCCGGCTGCCAGCAGCGACACAGGGCGGAGAAGAGAAGCAGGGCGTGGGCCCAGAGCCGCCGCAAAGCGGTGCCGGACCTGTCTGTCGGAGTAGCGGAGTGCTCCGCCACGCTGCTTTCAGTCTCCGCTTGGGGTGGATCGGCCATCCGCCGGCCCTGAGGAGCTCTGTGGTAGAGACCCCTAAAATCTGTGCCAGTGGGATCAAGAGGGAGATGTCCGGGGCGCTCAGGTCCTGCTCCCACTTGCTCACCGCCTTGTCGGTGACATGCAGCTGACTGGCCAGCTCTTTTTGGGTCAACTGGTTCTCTTTGCGCAGCTGCTGGAGAAAGCTGCCGAGGGAAGAATCCTTCATGGAGGCACCACCTTTGTTTTGTGTGTCCATAGCATAGCAGAAGGCGGGGAAAATGGCAACCGACGAGAGGTCGAGGCGGTGGGGAAACCAGCAGTAGAGCGCCGGGAGACGGCTGCCGGCGCTGCGGCAAAAACCGCCCCCATCTTTACGGTCAAAGACAGGGGCGGTGGGTTAGAGGCGGACTGGGTCATGGCGCGCTCGGCCATGCGAAGGGTTTTTGCGCAGGAAGATGGCGCTGAGGGTCAGGGACATGAGCTCGGCGATGGGGAAGGCCAGCCAGACCAGGGTAAGGTTGCCGTCTGGGACAGCAGCCACGCCACCGGGAGCAGGACCACCAGCTGACGGCAGACGGAGACCACCAGGCTGTATATGGGGTTGCCGATGGCCTGGCACACCGACATGGAGATGATGCAGAAGCCTGCCAGCACGAAGGAGAGGGCGATGATCCGCAGGGCCGGGGGTGCCGATGGCCAGCATGTTTTCCGAGGCGTCGAAGAGGGAGAGCAGGGCCCCAGGGGGAAGTTCAAAGGCGGCCAGGCCCACCAGCCATAATGCCACCGCGGGAGAAAATGGCCAGTTTGATGGTTTTCTTTACCCGGTCGGGCTTCTTGGCCCCGTAGTTGTAGGCGACAATGGGCACCATGCCGTTGTTCAGTCCGAAGACCGGCATGAAGATAAAGCTCTGGAGCTTGAAGTACACTCCCAACACAGCGGTGGCGGTGGTGGTGAAGGAGATGAGGATTCGGTTGACCCCGAAGACCATCACCGAGCCAATGGACTGCATGACAATGGAGGGGAAGCCGATGCGGTAGATGTTTTTACCGTGGGTCCATGAAAGCGGATTTTACGGGGGACGATGTGAATGTCCGGGTTGCACTTGAGGTTCATAATGAGCGCGGCCACCGCACACTGCCCGGTGACCGTGGCTACCGCGGCGCCGGCCACACCCAGGCGAGGGGCGCCGAAAAGACCGAAGATAAGGATGGGGTCCAGGATGATGTTGGTCAGGGCGCCCAAAAGCTGGGTACACATGGACAGGTGGGTGCGGCCGGTGGATTGCAGCAGCCGCTCAAAGGTGAACTGGCAGAAGATGCCGATGGAGCAACCCAGGCAGATTTGGGCGTAGATGGTGCCGGAGGATACAATCTCGGTTACGTCGGTCTGGAGCTGGAAGAAGGTGCGGGAGAAAAATACCCCAATGACGCAGAAGAGAACGAAAGAGCACAGAGCCAGAAAGATGCCGGTGTTGGCGGCCTGGTCCGCTTTGTCCTGCTCTTTTGCGCCCAGGGACCGGGAGAGCAGGGCGTTCATGCCCACGGTGGTGCCCGCGCAGCAGACGGCGATCATCAGGTTTTGCAGGGGAAGGCCAGGGAGACTGCGGTCAAAGCGTTCTCACTGAGCCGGGAGACGAAAATGCTGTCTACCACGTTGTACAGGGCTTGGACCAGCATGGAGATCATCATGGGGACAGCCATGCCGGCCAGCAGCCGCCCCACAGGCTGGACGCCCATCTTGTTTTCCGCGGGCGCGTTGGAAGGGTTGTTGTTCTGCATAGTTCACTTTCTCCTCATTTTTCCACAAAAAATAACAATTACATAGCAAATCTATATTGTATAGCAATAAAATAATCATCAATGGTCGAATTGGACAAAGAGAGGAGGCGCTTTTTGGCGCCTCCTCTTGGTTTCCCTTCGATATGGAAGAGGATGGGAAATGTGGAAAAAAACCTCCTTAGAACATGGGCAGAACAGATGTTGTAGGTTGCTCGATGAAACTCCCGACCTCATCGGGACTGGAGGGCGGCCACCAGGGCCTTGATTGCCTGTTGTTCTCGCTGCCTTCCTTCACCGCGCGATGATGTTGGCAGGCCTGGCGGCACCGGACTCGGGTCCCTGGAGGCCAGGGCATCGGTAGGGGTTCAGACCGGCCTGGAGGCATAGTTGAGTTGATGATGGACAGGTCCACTTCCTCAATGGTCTGGGGCATGGGTTTCCAGCCCTTGAACCCAGGTTCTGGGATTGGAGGTAATGTCGTTTGGTGGCTTGCGCCCGCCCGCGTCCTTCAGCTCAATGAGTGCCCAGGTCCCTCCACCACGCCGGCGTCCACCTCGGACAGGAGGTCTCCACCAGACGGGCGATGAAGGGGGCGGCGGAGACCACCAGGGGCACGATGGCGCCCTTGACGCCGATTTTGGTGCCCGCTACCAGCTTGGTAAAGGGCATAATGGCCACCATCAGAATGATGAAGGGGATGGACCGGCCGATGTTGACGATCCAGCCGAGGATCTGATTGACGGCCTTGTTGGGGCGGATGCCGTGGGGCTGGGTAACGGTAAGGGCAACGCCCAGAGGTAATCCCAGAGATAGGCGAACAGGGGTGGAGATCAGCACCATCACCAGCGTATCCCGGGTGCCGGTGAGCAGGATGCCGCCGTATTCCGACCAAAATGCAGAAATGACCTCAAGCATGATACTCCACCTCCTCTGCGGTGATGTTGGGTTGGGAACGGATATAGCTCAGAGCCTTGGCAGCCTCGTTTGGATCGTCCGGCAAAAAGCAGGAGCATGGTGCCGAAGGCCTTGCCGTCGATGCTGCGGGTGTCGGCACCTAGGATGTGACCTTCACGCCGCAGTCAATAGCAAGAGAGGCGATGAGGGGCTGGTAGGAGGAGCCGCCGTTGAAGGCCACCGGACGAAGGGGGGCTGACCACTGCTTCAGCGCTGACACCGCCGGGATACACCAGACGGCGGGCGCGTCGGTGGCGGGATGGGCGAAGATGTCCTCCACCCGGCCTTCCTCCGCCACCACGCCGTGGTCCAAGATAGCGACGCGGGGCAGACCTCCTCGATGACGCTCATCTGGTGGGTGATAATGACCACCGTGACGCCCAGCTTTTTGGTTGAGCTCCTTCAAAAGCGCGAGGATGGAATTGGTGGTGGTGGGGTCCAGAGCGGAAGTGGCCTCATCGCACAGCAGGACCTTGGGGTCCGTGGCCAGCGCCCGGGCGATGGCCACCCGCTGCTTCTGACCGCCGGAGAGCTGGGAGGGATAGGAATTTGCCTTGTCCTACAGGCCCACCAGGCCCAGCAGCTCCAGCGCCCGCTTTTCGCGTCGGCCCGTTTGGTGCCGATGAGCCTCCAGGGGAAACAGATGTTGTCCAGGGCAGGTGCGCTGCATGAGCAGGTTGAAGCTCTGGAAAATCATGCTGATGTCCTGCCGGGCCTGGCGCAGCTGCTTGCTCCCGCAGCTTGGTCAGGTCCTTGCCGTCCACCAGACAGACCCGGTGGTGGGCGCTCCAGCAGGTTCATGCACCGGACCAGGGTGCTCTTGCCCGCACCGGAGAAGCCGATGATGCCGAAAATCTCCCCGCCTCAATCTCTAAGTTGATGTCCTCCAGGGCGTGGACCGCAGTGGGGCCGGTCCCGAAGGTTTTGTTCAGATGCTGAATCTGAATGATGGGTTGGCTCACAATTCTCCCCCTACCTTGTCCCGTTCCCCGGGGAGCGGGGAATGTACTCTTTCTGTCTGGGCGGCATCCTGGGTATGGCTCCCATGGGAGCAAACAAAAAAGTCGTCCTTGATGTTCATCAAGGACGACTGATGCAGCCGATGGTACCACCTTGGTTCGCGCGGCCCCTCACAGAGCCGGCCTTAAAGGGTGCCAGCACACCCCCGGCGCGATGACGGGCGCTCCCGTCGCAGCCTAACGAAGGGGAAACTCCTTCGGTCGGTGCGCGGCTCCGAGACCATCTTCCATCCAGCACGCCGCGCCCTTTTTCACCGGCCAGGGGCTCTCTGCTGCTTTGCACACAGATGTACTCTTCTCTTCCTTTGCCTTTGTGGTGTTTCATTGTTGCCTTTCACTTACACCAAAACAGAGGGCTTATTCAAGCACTAATTTTCCGCAGTTGGACGGCTGCGGTCCCATTGATGGATGGCTGCCGACGGCGAGATCGGGGGTGCCGCTGGTACCAATATAGGCAGGGAAGGATGGGTTACCCCAGCCGTTTTACATACTGCCGGACGGACAGAGGCACCGAGGCCAGGCAGAGCAGCAGGGCCAACACCAGGGCTGCCGGTGCGCCCAAAGGAAGAGGATGCTGCCCTGGGGCAGCGCCGCCCAGCCAGGCCGGCCAAGGCGGCCACCAGGGCCAGCAAGACCACAAAGAAAAATCATCATGTAGAGTCGTGCCTTTTTCCACGCCATGGCGGAACAGGTAGGGGAAGAGAATGGCCTGAGCCGCCAGGGTCAGCGCAAACAGCCAGCCCAGGGAAACCAGACGCTCTGCCGGCGGGAAGGGCTGCCCCGCGGCCAGCGCACCGCCGATGGCGTACAGCACGCCTGCCAAGGCCACGCACAGCCAGCCACCCAGATACCGGCTCAGGACGATCTCCCGGCTGGCGTAGGGCAGCATGGCGGCGAAGGTATCCCACTTGGCCCGCTCATCATAGGACATCAGGGACATGGGGGAGCATCAGTCCGGCGTAGACCACAAAGAAGGCACTTAAGTTAAGGGCCTGGTTGGGGATCAGGCAGAAGATGGCAATTAAGAGAAGAAAGGCTTTCATCTGTTTCCACATCACGCGGAAATCTTTGTACAACAGAGCTTTCATGGAGTCAGGTCCTTTCTGGGGAAATTGGTGGGCGTGGGTCAAACATGTACTTTTGGAAGAAGGAAGGGGATTACGATACCTCGGTTTGAGTTTTGGCCAAAAGAGGATGATATCTTCTAAGGTGGTGTGCTCGGTGACGAAGGCGGCGGGAATCTGGTTCCGTTTGACCAGGGCCTCGGCCCCATAGGGGCCCTGCTTCACGCCAGCCACTGCGGATCGGTCCAGCTCCGCCAGCTGGGCGGGGGAGAGTTTTTACAATGGCGTATTCCTCCAGCAGCTGGTCCTTCTCCTCGAAGAGGATCAGCTTGCCCTTGTGAAGAAAGGCGATGTAGTCACAGATCTTCTCCAGGTCGCTGACAATGTGGGAGGAGAGGACCACCGTGTGGGTCTCATCCTGGTGAATTCGTTGAACACGTCCAGGACCTCGTCCCGACCATGGGGTCCAGGCCGCTGGTGGCCTCGTCCAGCAGCAGAAGCTTGGCCCCGTGGGACAGGGCGGCGGCGATGGCCAGCTTCATGGTCATGCCGCGGGAGAAGTCCTTAAACTGTTTGGCGCGGGGAATGTCAAAGCGGGTCAGGTAGCTTTCGTACAAGGGCTGGTCCCACCGGGTATAGGTCAGGGACATCAGCTTACCCAGCTCCAAGGGGGGTGATGACCTCGGGCAGGCAGGCCTCGTCCAGCACAACCCCGATGTCCTGCTTGGTCTGGAGAAAGTCCGGGCTTTGGTTGTCGGTTCCCAGCAGGGAAACCTGCCCGTCCTCCCCGGGACGTGGCGTTCATCAGGAGCTTTAGGGTGGTGGATTTTCCCGCTCCATTTCCCCACCAGCCCCAAGATGCAGCCGGCGGGGAGGGTGAAGGTGATGTGGTCCAGGGTAAAGCCCTGGTAGGACTTGGTCAGGTCCCGGCATTCGATGGCGTTCATAGCGTACTCCTTTCCATCAGGCGTGGGTTTCATACAGCAGGCGGAACATTTGAAGCAGTTCCTCCTCCCCCAAACCGCAGCTGTCGGCCAGGGAGAGAATTTCCGTCATGTGTTCCTCGATCTGGGTCAGATAGGCTTCCCGGACCAGCTGGGTGTTTTTTTTCCGCCACATAGGAGCCCTTGGCGGGGACGGTGTAGAGGTACCCCGCTTTTCCAGCTCCTCATAGGCCCGTTTGGTGGTGATCACGCTCACCCGGAGGTCCTTGGCCAGGGCGCGGATGGAGGGCAGGGGCCTGACCTGGCGGAAGGGCGCCGGATAGAATTTGGTTGCGAATCTGGGTGTAGATCTGTTCATAGATGGGTTTGTCGTTGGCGTTGCTGATGAGAATGTTCATAGGAACCACCTATTCTGTTCATGTACGGTATATACAGTATACGCAGAAAATTGCCCCCTGTCAAGGGGCAAAAAGGAGTTTCTTGGTGGGAGAGGGAGTTCTTAGGTCAAATCTTCCGGGAGCAGGGCCATAAGGTCCTCCCAGGAGGGAGCCGATAGACCGGCCACCCGGTCAGCCTGCCGGGCTATGGCGTCCTCGAAAAAGTTCCGGACCTCTCGGGCGTTGCCAAAGGATTCCCCTCGATGGTCATAGGGGACTGAAGGGGCCGCCGCCGCTTTGGTGTCGGCCTCGGGGAGAGGGTATAGCCATTCTTTTGGCACAGACTGCGGAAGATCTCCAGCAGCTGCCCGGCGGTGTAGTCCGGGAAGAACAGGGATTTGTTGAACCGGCTTTCCAACCCGGGATTGCTGTGGAGGAACCGCTCCATGGGGCCAGGGTACCCGGCGACGATCCACCAAGTCCTTCCGGTGGTCCTCCATACCTTTGAGAAGGACTTCAATGGCCTCCCGGCCAAAGTCGTTGGGACTGTCCCCGGGGGCCAGGGCGTAGGCCTCATCCAGGAATAAAACCCCGCCCAAGGCAGACTGCAGTACCGTTTGGGTTTTCAGGGCGGTCTGGCCGACGTATCCGGCCACTAAACCGGCCCGGTCCACCTCCACCAGCTGCCCCTGGGACAGCACGCCGATGGACTTGTAGAGCCCAGCCACCAGCCGGGCCACCGTGGTTTTTCCTGTGCCCGGATTGCCCAGAAAGACCATGTGGAGGGAGAGAGGCGGGGGCGTGGGAGGCCGGCTTCCTCCCGAAGCTGACGGACCTTAACCAGGTTCATCAGGCTGCGGACCTCGGCCTTAACGGTTTCCAGTCCGCACAGCTCGTCCAGCTGGGCCAGCAGGGCCTCTGTCGTGGGCTCTTCCGGCGGGGCGGAGGGGCGGGGTCTGAGGGCCTGGGGCGGGGATAGGCGCAGGCGGCGGGCAGGGGAGTCAGGCAGGGAAAGGGCAGGGGGTACAGGGCTTCCCGGCAGGCTCTCCCGCTGCCATTGGGTGAACCACTGGTCCAGATAGGAGGAGATAGCCGATGCTGCCTCCGGGGTCCCTGGGCCGGCGGCCTGGGCGAAGAGGGTCAGCGCGGCGGCCAGGGTGTCTAGAAAGGCCCGGCGGTCCTGTGGCCGGTCTGGCGGTCGTAGGTACATAACCGGGAAAAGAAAGGGGCGCAGGAAGGGCGGTGCACCCACCGGCCTGGGCGGTCAGTGCCCAGAACAGGACTTCCAGGGGACGGACGCTGCCGGAGTAGAGGGCGTTGTACCAGGCGGTATGGGCCGGGAGAGAGGCGTACCGCCGGCCTGCCAAACGGCCAGGGCGCACTGGCGGAAGAAGGGGTCCCCTGCTGCCGCACGGCGATCCGCAGGCCAGGGGTCCGGAAGTTGGGAGAGGAAAGCGGCCATGGAAGCCGCGTATTGCGTGTGAAACTGTGTGGTGTCCATGTGAGCCTCCCTGTTAAGAAAATGTACCCACCAGGAAGAACACCAGGTCAATCCCCATAAGTACGGTCAGCAAAGCAGCCAGTCTGCCCCGGGCCCGGGGAGAGAGTGCGCCAGGCCCCGGTCCAGCAGGGGCTGGATATAGAGAAAAGAACAGGCCCCCAGGCCGAAGCGGATAGAGGGGGAGAGGGCGATCCGACCTTGAAAAATGGTAGCGGTAATTGACATAGGTCTGCCAGGGCCAGCTCCCTGTCAGTGCCTCGCAGAGATAGGAGGCGCCTAGCTCCACTAGGGTGGCTGAGACCATGCAGCCGACAAAGAGGAGCGGCAGCCAGAGCAGCCGCTGTTTCCAGGGTTTGCCCTGGATCAGCCGGTAGAACAGGAGCAGAAACAGCAGGGCACCCACCCCATAGACCGGGCAGTAGGGACCAAAGAGAACCCCACGGTTGGAGAACCCCAGCGGTAGACGACCACCTCCAGAAAGACCTCGTAGCACCAGCCGAACACAGAATAAAAGACGAAACACAAAGAAATATTTTTGGAAAAATTGGCAGAGCCGTTTTCCCACGGAAAGGGAGGGTACAGGGGAGGAGGCAGCAGGCATAGTGGTTCCTTTCCCGGGCAGACACAAGAAGCGGGCCCGTCACAAATTTCTTTCACTATACTGGAAAAATCTTGGCAGGTCAAGGCACGCGCCATTTCCCCGGAGAAGGTGGACGATGTTCTCAAACCTGTGGTACAATACGTTAAATTATGACGAGTCTTTCTGAAATGGTAAAGTTTTCCTTAGCATAGATCACATGAGGAGGAAACCAAAATGGAAACCAAAAAAGATTACATTGAGGAGTCAGACGGTGCAGTGCCCTCACTGTGGGGAGTACTATTCCGTGACCTATAAATACTGCCCGTTCTGTGACGCCGGCCGCCAGGAGGAAGAGCGGAAGCTGGCAGAGAAGAAGAAAAGAAGGCTTTTTTTGGGAAACCTCTTCGGCAGCCATGAACCGGAAAAGAAGAAAAAGCAGGCCAAGAACCCCGATCAGGTGGAACTGGACAGCGCGCACGCGGAGCGTCCACTGCGGGAGAAAGGCCCTCGGGAGACCGGGAGCAGGGAACCTGCCATGCCCAGAGAGCAGATCGAGAAAGCGCATGCACCCAAGGACTCTGGGCAGAAGGAGCATGTGGGGAAGGAGCCCATGCGCAAAAAGGAACCGGTCCGCCGGCATGGCGCCCGGAAGAAAACCAGTGAGATGACAGAGGAGGAAAAGGCGGCCCACCTGGCCGAGCGGGAGGCCAGAGCGGCCGCCCGGAAGCGGGAGCAGGGACCGGTTGGCCCGAGAGGCCGCCCTGGCGGCGGCGGAGACGGTGGAGGCACAGAAAGCGCCCGCCGAAGCGCCGGCGCGGGTGGAGGTCCCCACGGTGGAGGCAGGCCCCGTCTTTGAGGAGGTCACTGTCCCTGAGACCTTTGGCTTTGCCGAGCCCCTCTGGTGGAGACCGATCCGGCCGCCTTTGTCCAGGCGCCGGTTTCTGCGGAGGGACCGGTGGTGAAGACAGAGCCCACGCCTGGAGAGAGCCAGGAGATTCCGGTCTTGCCCCTGGGGCAGAGGCGGACCAGGCGCCTGTGGAAGAGAGTGCCAAGACCCAGTGGGACACTCTGAAGGACCTGGAGACCTTGTCCCAGGCCGCTGACGAAGGCGCCCCTGCCATCCCGGTCATGCCCCAGGCAGAGCATACGGAGGTCCAGATAGGGGAGACCGTGCCCGCCGCGCCGGCCCAGGAGACAAAGGAACCCGACGGGCAAGAAACGGCCGCCCCCGCAGGAGGGGGTCCCGGCGGAAAAAGCCCGTGGAGACGGAGGAGGACCTGGACGCGCTGCTCAGTGAGATTCGGGATTTGCTGGCGGACAGCCCTGTGCCCAAGCTGGACCCGGAACAGCTGAAAAAAGCCGCCGCAGCCTGTGCCGGAAGTTTCCATTCCGGACGCGGCTCCGGTTCCCCGGCGGGCGGCGCCTGCGGCAGATGCTGCCCCGGCCCCTACCCCGCAGAGAGTCCTGCCCAGGCGGAGCCCGCGCCGGAGATCCCGACGGTGGAGGAACCGACCATTCCCATCGGGGAGATTCCCTCCCAGGAGATCGGGCAGGACGCCGGCCAGGCGCCGGCAGAGCAGGTGCCTGCGTCGGTTTTTGACGAACAGCCCACCCAGGTGATTCCCACCCAGGAAATCGCGGAGGAAATGCAGGCGCAGGAGGAAGCTGCCCCCAGGAGGAGCTGCTCGCGGCGGTTCGTCCGCCCAGGGAGCAGGCCCCCGAACGATGCAGCCGCCCGGAAGCCGGAGAAGAAGACGAAGAAAAAGGGCGGCCCCAATGTGGCGCTGATCCTTCTGTCTCTGGTGATTGTGGCAGCGGCCGCGTTTATTGTGGTGCGCAATGTGGTGCCGGCCTTCCAGGGCGGCATCCTTGGCGGCGGAGAACCGAAGACGGCGGAAGGCCTGACCCTGGACAGAACGGCGCTGGACTTGGCGGAGGCAGGGAACCACCATGGCGCTGGTTCCCACCTTCTCTCCGGAGGGGCCACGGCCCAGCTCACTTGGACCAGCAGCAAGCCGGAGGTGGCCACGGTGGATGAGAAGAAGGGACGGTCACGGCGGTGGCCCCGGAACCGCGGTCATCACCGCCTCCATGGAGAATGGACAGAAGGCGGAGTGTACGGTCAACTGCACTTGGTCCGCAGATGCCCCCAGCCAGGAGCCCGCCGGGACAGAGCCCGCGGCCAATGGAGCGGACGCCCCCGCGGAGACAAAGCCCACCCTCAGCGCCAACGACATTACCCTGGACAGCGAGGGGACACCCAGCAGATTACGGTGACCGGCGCATCGGGGAGGTCACCTGGACCAGCAGCGACACCAAGATTGCCACGGTGACTGCCGGCGGCACCATCACCGCGGTGGCCCCCGGCCGGGCCACCGTGACCGCCAAGGTGGGGACCAAACCCTCAACTGTGCGGTGCGCTGCATTTGGTGAGGAGGACCGCCGTGAATGAGGTGATACGCGCCCTGAAGGAGCGCCGAGTATCCGGTCTTACCGGACAGAGCAGGTCCGGGAAGAGGACCTCAGCAAATTTTTGGAGGCCGCTACCTATGCCCCAGCGGCATGGGGGCCCAGCCGAGATCCTGGTGGCGGTCCAGGACCCGGCGACCATTGCCGCCTGTCTCAGCTGAACGCCGCCGTGATGGGGGACGAAGCCGACCCCTTTTATGGAGCCCCCACGGTGGTGG
>VOFB01001713.1_pt1 | contig 20515 bp, 24 predicted proteins | sample 5384141 | NCBI WGS metagenome assembly VOFB01 (sample SAMN12384721, study PRJNA508395) | human gut metagenome | isolation source: healthy gut A | host: Homo sapiens | reverse complement strand
CTGCCGCCATCGCGGAGCTGCAGCTGGGGGCCCTGAAAGGCTGCACCAACGGGGCGGTTTTCATCATCGGCACCGGAGTGGGCGGCGGTCTGGTCATCAACAGACAGCTGGTACGGGGCATCCACTGCACGGCTGGGGAATACAGCTACCTCCACACCAATGCAGATGACTGGCGCAACGGCGATAAAACGGTGGCGCTGCAGTGCAGTGTCACCAACCTGCTGCGCTGGTACCGCGCCCGCAAAAATTTGCCGGAGGACGCCCCGCTCAACGGCCGGATCTTTTTTGAAGCCGCCAACGCCGGGGAGCCGGAAGCGCTGGAAGTGCTCCACCGCCTCTGCAAAGCCGTGGACGTCCAGATCTACAACCTGACCGTCCTGCTGGACTTAGAGGTGGTCGCCATCGGCGGCGGCATCAGCCGCCAGCCCCTGCTGCCCGGATGCTGAACGACATCTACGAGCAGGAAATTATCATCGGCCACCCCTACAGCGAGGAGCAGGCCCGCAGCCTGCCCCGCCCGGCCATCGTCCCCTGCCGCTTCCACAACGAAGCCAATCAGGTGGGAGCGCTGCTGGGTTATCGAAAGAGTTGCTAAACAACAACCCCTTTCGAGGCTGACTCGAAAGGGGGTGTTGTTTTATTTCTTTTTCAGCCGGGGTACTTGCTTACTTCCAGCAGTTCCTCGGCCCGCTTGACCTGTTCCGCCGTGGGCGGGACAGCATCGGGCAGGGGATAAGGGATGCCGAGCTTCTGCCACTTGAAAAGGCCCCAGCGTGTGGTAGGGCAGTACCTCTACCCGCTGCACGGTCTTGAGGGACGCGATGAAGTCCGCAGTCCTGCGCAGACCCTCTTCGTCGTCGGTCAGGCCAGGTACCAGCACATGCCGGATCCAGAGCGGGATGCCGAAGTCCGAGATGTGCCTCGCCATCGCAAGGATGTTGGCATTGTCTTTGCCCGTGAGCTGCCGGTGGCTTTTCCGGGTCGATCTCTTTCAGTCAATATCACCAGACTGGTGGAGGCCATCAGGGGTCGAACGCGGCGAGGTACTCCGGGTCCTCGGGGCGGAACGGCTGCCCGGCGGTGTCCAGCGCGGTGTGGACGCCCTTTTTGCGGGCCAGCTGAAAGAACGCGGTCAGAAACTCCATCTGGCGCAGCGGCTCGCCGCCGCTGACGGTCACGCCGCCTTTTTTGCCCCAGTAGTTCCGGTAGCGGTATACTTTCTGGAATAATGCTTCCGGGGTATACTCTTCGCCCCCCTCACAGGCCCAGGTCTCGGGGTTGTGGCAGTATTTGCAGCGGAGCGCGCAGCCCTGCAAAAACACCACGAACCGCACACCAGGCCCGTCCACCGAGCCGAAAGACTCCAGCGAGTGGACGTGGCCGATAAGGTTACAGAGCGGCATGGCAGGTACGGGAGATGACGTCCATCTGCTGCTCACGGGTCAGGTCAATAAACTTGACCGCATAGCCGGAGACGCGGATGGTGAAGTTTGCATACTCCTCTTTCTCGGGGTGCTCCATGGCGTCCAGCAGCTTCTCCTTGCCAAAGACGTTGACGTTGAGGTGGTGCGCGCCCTGATCGAAAGTAGCCGTCCATGACCTGCACCAGGTTCTCCACACGCTCGCCCTCGCTGTGGCCCAGCGCATCGGGGTTGATGGTCTGGGTGTTGGAGATGCCGTCCAGTGCCCAGTGGTAGGGCAGCTTGGCCACGGAGTTCAGAGGGCCAGCAGGCCGTTCTGCTCCGCGCCGTAGCTGGGGTTGGCGCCGGGTGCAAACGGGGTGAACGCGGCACGGCCATCGGGCAGAGCGCCGGTGTACTTGCCGTAGACCACGTTGGAAGTGATGGTCAGGATGGAGGTGGTAGCCTCGGAGTTGCGGTAGGTGTGGCGCTTCTTGATCATTTCGAGGAAGGTCTTCAGCAGCCAGACACCGATCTCATCGGCACGGTCATCGTCGTTGCCGTACTTGGGGAAGTCGCCTTCCACTTCAAAGCCGGTGGCCAGACCGTTGTCATCCCGCACCACCTTGACCTTGGCGTACTTGATGGCGCTCAGGGAGTCGATGACATGGGAGAAGCCTGCGATGCCAGTGGCAAAGGTGCGGCGCACATCGGTGTCGATGAGGGCCATCTCGGCTTCCTCGTAGTAATATTTATCGTGCATATACTGGATCAGGTTCAGCACGTTGACGTACAGGCCGGCCAGCCAGTCCAGCATCTGGACATACTTGGGCAGCACCTCGTCATAGTTCAGATACTCGCCGGTGATGGGGGCGTAGTTGGGGCCGCACTGCTCGTGGCTCTTCTCATCCACACCGCCGTTGATGGCGTACAGCAGGCACTTGGCCAGGTTGGCGCGGGCACCGAAGAACTGCATCTCCTTGCCGGTCTGGGTGGCAGACACGCAGCAGCAGATGGAGTAGTCATCGCCCCACACGGGCTTCATCACGTCGTCGTTCTCGTACTGGACCGAACTGGTGTTGATGGACACCTTGGCGGCGTACTTCTTGAAGTTCTCCGGCAGGGCGGAGGAGTACAGCACGGTCAGGTTGGGCTCCGGAGCGGGGCCCATGTTCTCCAGCGTGTGGAGGAAGCGGTAGCAGTTCTTGGTGACCATGCTGCGGCCATCCATACCGATGCCGCCCACTTCCAGCGTTGCCCAGACGGGGTCGCCGGAGAACAGCTGGGTGTAGCTGGGGATACGGGCAAACTTGACCATCCGGAACTTCATGACCATGTGGTCGATGAGCTCCTGTGCCTGGCTCTCGGTCAGGGTACCGTTGTCCAGATCGCGCTGGATATAGATATCCAGGAACGTGGAGATGCGGCCCACGCTCATAGCAGCGCCGTTCTGGGTCTTAATGGCGGCCAGGTAGCCGAAGTACAACCACTGGCAGGCCTCTTTTGCGTTCTTTGCGGGCTGGGAAATGTCGTAGCCGTAGGCCTCGGCCATCTTCTTCATGTCCTTGAGGGCGCTGATCTGGCGGGCGATCTCCTCGCGCAGGCGGATGACGTCATCGGTCATGGTGCCGTCGCCGCAGTTGGCCAGATCCTCCTGCTTGAACTGGATCAGGGCGTCGATGCCATACAGGGCCACACGGCGGTAGTCGCCCACGATACGGCCGCGGCCGTAGGTGTCGGGCAGGCCGGTGATGATGTGGGTGTGGCGTGCTTTCTTCATCTCCGGGGTGTAAGCGTCGAAAACGGCCTGGTTGTGGGTGCGGGTGTAATCGGTAAAGATCTTGTGCAGCTCCTCGCTGGGCTGGTAGCCGTAGGTGGTGCAGGCCTGCTCTGCCATCTTGATGCCGCCGTAGGGCATAAAAGGCGCGCTTCAGAGGCTTGTCGGTCTGCAGTCCGACGATCTGCTCCAGCTCTTTCAGGCTCTCATCAATGTAGCCAGGGCCGTAAGCGGTCAGGCCGCTGACCACTTCCGTCTCCATATCCAGCACGCCGCCCTTGGCGCGCTCTTCTTTCTGCAGCTTCTGCAGGGTACCCCACAGCTTATTGGTAGCCTCCGTGGGGCCAGCCAGGAAAGACTCGTCGCCATCGTACGGGGTGTAGTTCTTCTGGATAAAGTCGCGGACGTTGACTTCCTCTTTCCAGATACGGCCCTCAAAGCCTTCCCACTCTTCAAAATTGATCATTGGAACCTCCTTGCTCCTTCCCATTGCGCAGACACCGCTTAGTTAGCAGTATCTAACTATTATGCCCAGAAAAAGCCGTACGTTTCCTGCGGCATTCAAGGCATTTGTTTGGGGGTAAGGCGCTGGTCTCCCCCAGCGCCTTTTTGGCGGCTGCCGGTGCGCGGGTACCTCCCTGTGCCCAACAGCTCGCTCCTATAATAACAAGCATCCTCATAAAAAAGCAAGAGGAAAAATCGAGGATTTTCCTCCCTCAAAAATTTTCCGAAAAAATTTCAAATCAGGGGTTGACAGTCATGACAAACTATGATATCCTTTTTGTCACGGCAAGGTTAGTTAAATCTAACCAAGGCTGCGGAGGCTCCCTGCAAGGCCCCCGAAAAGGAAGCAAATTCCTCCATTCCATTCTCTTTTTTCTGGAAGCGTACAGCTTTATGGTTTGCTCTGTATGCTCCGCGCGGCGGAGAGTGCTTTTGGTACGGCGCTCTTTGCAAAAGCAAGAAAACAAAACGGGATACATCGCTTGACCACCGATGCGTCCCGTTTTTGTTTTATCCAGTTTTCCCGCGAATCCTCAACAATTCTTGGCAAGTATTGCCGTTGCGCCCCCAGTGCTTTTGGGCTATACTGTTATCTCAGTACCGCCGCCGCACGGGCAGCGGGCCATGTACCAGAGGGCGGCGTCTCAGGCCGCCAAAGGGGGATTTTGTTACGAAATATCTGTTTCAATTTGCGCGGATCCTCGCGTTTTGTTTTTTGGGTGAGATCCTGCACGCCGTGCTGCCGCTGCCCATCCCGGCCAGCGTCTACGGCCTGATCTTACTGCTGCTGGCCCTGCGGCTTGGCATCGTCAAGCTGGAGCAGGTCAAGGAAGTGGGCCTGTTCCTCACAGGCATCTTCCCGCTGCTCTTCGTTCCCGCCGCGGCCGGTGTCATGGAGCTCTGGGCAGAGATGGGCAACATGCTGCTGCCGATCATCATTGCCATCGTGCCCGTCACGGTGCTGGTGCTGGCCTCTGCCGGCCGCACCACCCAGGCTCTGACCAGCCGCCGCAAAAATAAGGAGGCCGCCCATGACTGAGCTTTTAAACGGATTTCTTTCCGGCTCGGCCGCCTGGGGTGTAATGCTCACGCTGGCCGCCTTTGCGCTGGGGCCGCTTATCAATAGGGCAACGGGCAAGGCCATTTTCAACCCGCTGCTGCTGGGCAGCATCTTTGTCATCATCCTGCTCAGCGTGCTGAACATCCCTTATGCGGATTACAAGGCCAGCGCTTCCCCGGTCAACTACCTGCTGTTGCCTGCCACCATCAGCCTGGCCATTCCCTCTATGAAAAGTGGGATCTGCTCAAGGAGAACGCCGCCGCCATCATTGCGGGCATCTCGGTGGGCACGCTGGTCAGCCTGGGCAGTGCACTGGCCCTGGCGCTGGCGCTGGGCTTGACCCGGGAGCAGTACGCCACCCTCCTGCCCAAATCCGTCACCACGGCCATCAGCATGGACGTGGCGGCTGAGCTTGGCGGCATTGCAGCCCTGACGGGTGCCATCGTGATCCTGACGGGCATTGCAGGCAACCTGCTGGCCGAGTCCGTCTGCAAGTGGTTCCATATCACCGACCCCATCGCCAAGGGCGTGGGCATCGGCACGGCAGCCCATGCCGTGGGCACCAGCAAGGCGCTGCAGATGGGTGATGTGGAAGGTGCCATGAGCGGCCTTTCCATCGCCGTGGCCGGTGTCCTCACTGCCGTCCTCTGCCCGTTCTTTGTAGGGCTGATCCACTAAACCCGGATCGGATCACAGCACATCCCCGCGCGGGGATGTGCTGTTTGTTGATATAACGCAAACGCCCTCTGTCCATCCAGACAGGGGGCGTTTGCGTTTGGTTCAGCATCGTTTCATCCGGTGGATGATGTCCGCGGCTTCCTTGGACAGCGGCGGCGGGATCGCTGCCGGGCGGGCCAGACAGTAGCCCTGCAGCAGGTCCACGCCCAGCTCCAGCACCTTGCGCAGCTCGGCCGTGGTCTCCACACCCTCGGCCAGCACCAGAATGTTCCGGGGCCGCGCGTAGTCCACCAGGCTGGTGAGGAACTGCTGCTTGTCCGTGTTGGTATCAATGCTGCGGATAATGGAGATATCCACCTTGACATAGCGGGGGGGCTATGGTCAGCAGGCTGCTGCCGTTGCTGTAGCCGCTGCCGTAATCGTCCAGCGCAAAGACGCCGGAAGCTCCGGCCACGGTGCGTTTCCGCTCCAGCTGGGCGGGGTCCAGCTCTTCTTCCTCGGTGATCTCCACCACCAGCTTCCGGGCCAGTTCCGGGAAACGGCCGCGGTAATCCCGCCAGTCGGTGTCGTTCAGGCTGACACTGGCAATGGAGTTGATAAAGAGCAGGCTGTCCTCCCGGATGAGGCCGCGCTCTTTCAGCTTTTCAAAGGCGCTGGAGGCCTTGAACAGGGTAATGTGCTCGATGTCGTACAGGCGGTTCAGCTCCCGTGCCAGCTTCATCACGGTAAGGGGCGAGCGCAGGGTGGGCATCTCCGGCCGCATCAGGGCCTCATAGGCGATGGCCCGGCCACTGCGGGCCGAGAAAATCGGCTGGAAATGGTAGCTCACCGCCTGATCCCGCAGCATCTGCTCAAACTCGCTGCGGGTCTGCAGGGCGTAGGCTTCCTGATTGTACATGCCGATGTCAAACTCTTTCATCTCGCCCTTGCGGGAATGCTTGACCTGATACATGGCAAAATCAGCGTATTTTTTCAGGGTATTGAAATCCGTGCTGTCCTCCGGGTACCAGGCCACGCCGCCCGAGATGCTGATGTGCAGCTCGCTGCCGCTGGGCAGGATGGAAGCGCTGTCCTGCAGGGCCGCGCGCAGCTTTTCCAGCTCTTCCCCGCACGGCCTCCCGGCTGTCGTAACCGTAGAGCAGCAGCATAAACTCATCGCCCGAGAGGCGGGCAGAGAGGGTGCCCGGCGGGGTACTGGCCGCCAGGCAGCGGCCCGTCTGGCGGAGGTACTGGTCGCCCCAGTCGTGGCCATAGGTGTCGTTGATGGTTTTCAGGTTGTCCAGGTCGGTCATCAGCAGGGCGGCGTGGCCCAGCGTTTCCGGCTTGGCAAACAGGTTCTCGCACACCCGCTGGAATGCCTGACGGTTGTACAGGCCCGTCAGGATATCGTAATCGCGCTCGTGCTCGATGCGGCGGCGCTCCAGCGCCGTCGCCTCCTCGTTTTCCCGGCTCAGCTGGACGATGGCACTTGCAAACTGGTCCAGCTCCCGGATGCCCGTGCGGGAGAACTCCGGCACGCTGACATGGTCGTTCTTAGCCCGGGCCAGCTCATTGGAGAGCTGCGCCACCGGTTTTGCCAGCTGGCGTGCCACCACAACACTGCACCCCAGGCCCACCACCGCGGCCAGGAACGCCGCCACGAGCAGCAGGTTGCGGACGGAATGGGAGAACCTATAGAGGTCATTTTGGGCCACGGTCCCGATCAGCAGCCACGCCTCGCCGGAGAACGGTGCGTTCCGGCTGTAAAGCCCCAGCTGCTGGAGCGTCGCGTACTGCTCCTCTCCATCCAGCCAGAACTTCCAGTCCATTCCATCCCGGTACAGCGTAAGGGTCTGGGGCATATTCTTGTCGGCATCCTCCCCGTGAGGAATGCGGTCCGGACGTTGATGACGTCATCCCGTTTTAAGTCTGCATCGGTCGTCGCCAGCAGATAGGTGCCGTGATCCGTGTTCTGCAGCTCATTGCTGGGCAGCTGGGTGGTCAGGTAGCTGGTCAGCAGCTCCACGCCCACCACACCGTACACGGTGCCGTCGTCCAGGATGAGGGGCTGCACATAGGCCAGCGCGTCCCGGTCGTCCCCTTTCAGGCGGAACGTTGCAGGAGTCCAGCGGCCATAGTCCTCCGCAGAAAGCTTGCTCTTGGAGGCATAGGCGATCTGGAACGATTCCTTGTAAAAGCTGGTTTTCCCGCCCGGCTGGTATGGCATGGCCGGAGACCAGCCCTTATCCGTGGAGATGCCCAGCGGGGCAAACGCTGTTGCGGGGCCCCGTTCTGCCAGCAGGTCGGCGTTCCGGTCGGTAGAAAGAGCACTGGGGTCCAGGTCGCGGATGTAAAGGCCGGGCAGATAGCTGTCATCGGCCCGGTGGTTCAGGTCGTGAGTGCTCAGAATGACAAAGATGCCATTGACAGGCTTTGTCCGCAGGGTGCTCACCAGCTCCGGGACAATGGCCTGGAGCAGCGGCAGGGCTTCCTCACTGGAGGTATCCAGCGTGTTCAGATCCACGATGCCCTGGTTCACCAGTTCCCGCGTCACGCGGTCAATGGTACCGCTGATGGCATTGAGGTCCTGCGCCTGGATCAGGTTCTGGCGCAGGTAATTGGCGCGGTTCTCCACCTGCTTGTCGAGAATATCCTCGGCGTTCTCATTCAGCTGGCTGGTCACCCGGCTGGTGCTGATGGCAAAGATCAGCAGCAGCACTTCTGCCAGAAGCACCAGCAGCAGGGAGCGCAGGATCTTGCAAAAGATCGAGCAGCCCCGCCTTTGATACGCTGTCTCTTTTTTTTCACCCCTGTTTTCCCTCCTTTCCGCTCCATGATCGGGCATCAGCCCTCGTAAGCACTCAGTTTGGCGCAGAGAGATTGATACCAGTTCTCAAAATACTCGTCGGTCAGGTAGAGCGCCTCGGCTTCGGCAGCGCTCACCCCGGCTGCGATCTGCTCTTCCACCGCCGCGCGGTCCGCGCTGGCCAGGTCCGACATGCTGTATTCCAGCACCCTGCGGGCATCCGTGCCGCCCTCAAAGGGCTTGGGGGTGTAGAGCTCGTGGTTTTCCACCGCGTCAATGGCGTTTGCCAGGACGTCTTTCATGGAGTCGGTCAGGTCCAGGCCGCTGTTCTCGATCGCGGTCATGTCGTCGGCCGCGTGGGTCACGGGCAGGTAACCGGAGCCCACGGCAAACTGGATGTTATTTTCCGGCTGGGTGAACCACTTGAGGAATGTGACACAGGCGGCTTCTTCCTCCGGGGTGCTCTTGGTCACCACCATGCCGGCGCCCTGCTGGACAGCCACCTCTTTGCTTCCGGCAAACGAGGGGTTGGGCAGCACTTTCAGGCTGATCTCGTGGCTCTCGGTGTCGCTCACCTGCACCTGCTTGGGGAAAAGGTGGCGCTGGAGTTGGAGCCCACATAGGCCAGCACATTGCGGTCTTGATGTCGTCACTGCGGAAACGGCCCTCGCCCGCAAACCAGCCCTTGACAAAGGGGACATAGTAGTTCTCCCACAGCTTCCGGGCCACATCCTCGGTCAGGTTCACGGTCATCTTGCCGTTTTCCACGGTAAAGATTGTGCTGCCCAGCTCCTTGGCACCAATGAGCATGTAGTTTGCCATGGCGTCGCGGCCAAACAGCGCCTTGCCGTCGTCCGGGACTTCCGTCCGGGCGTCGGTCCAGTCGTAGTATTTTCCGGCGGTGGCTACAAGGCCCTCCATGGTGGAAAGGTCCTCATACTTTGCCCCTGTGGCCGCCGCAAAGGCCTGCCAATCGGTATCATTGAGGAACAGCAGCTCGGTGGATTTTGCCACCGGGAAAATTTTGATGGTACCGCTGTCGTCAAAGTCGCCCTCGGTGAGATAGCTCTCCGGGAACGCCGCTTTTCCCTCGTCGGTCAGGTAGCCGCTCAGGTCCGCCACAAGGCCCATCTGGTCCACGGCATAGCAGGTGTCGGCATAAGCGGAGAAGATATTGGGCATCTCTGCAGCCCCCACCTTGCCCTCGGCTGCGGCCAGCACATTGGTCTCCAGATCGTTGACGCTGCCCTGGCTGGAAGCTTCCACCGTGATGTTCTGCTCCTTGCCCACCGTGGCGTTGAACTCATCCACCAGCTTGCTGAATGTTTCCAGCTGGTCGCCGTTGTAGTAGCTCCATACCGTAATGGTCACCGGCTTGGCGTTCGTCGGTGCCGTGTTCTTCGGTCCGGACACCGCGCTGCCCCCGCAGGCAGCCAGGCTCAACATCAGTGCCGCGGCGCTGGCCAGTGCAGTGATTCGTTTGAAAAGACGCTTCATTCTGATGTTCTCACAATCTCCCGCGGATTCCATGCGCGGGCTCCTCTGTATCCATAGATATTTTTTATTATACGCCTCTTTGCCGCCAAAAAGTAAACAAATTTCCCCAAAATCCGCGGCTTTCCATTATTTTTCCACTTTGTGGCAGGTTCGCCCAGTCTTTCCCACAAAAAGACCCGCTGGCGGGAAAATCAGCGGGTCAGAGAAAAATTGTTCTTCTTTTTTCTTACAGTTTGGACAGCTGCGGGCCCTGTGCGGTATCCTTGACCGCCCAGCCCATCTCGGTCAGCCGTGCACGGATGGCGTCAGCGGTCGCCCAGTCCTTAGCTTTCTTGGCGGCAGCACGCTGTTCCACCAGCTCGGTCACCTCTGCGGGCACCTCGTCCTTTTGCGGTTGTACATCAGGCCCAGCACACCGGTGATCTCATCAAAGGCAGCGGCAGCAGCTTCCAATGCCTTTTTGCTGGAGGCTACGGACAGGGTGTTGATCTCCTTGACCAGATCAAACACAGCAGCCAGTGCATCGGGAGTGTTCAGGTCGTCGTCCATCGCGGTGCAGAACTTCTTGCGGGCCTCTTCCGCCTTGACGGTCAGGGTCTCGTCGGTACCGAACTCGCTCTTGCTCAGGGCAAAATCCAATTCTCGCGGCAGGTGTACAGGCGCTCCAGGCTGTTCTTGCAGCTCTCGATGAGGTCCACGGTGTAGTTCAGCGGCATCCGGTAGCCGGCCGTCAGCATGAAGTAGCGGATGGGCTCATAGCCGTAGAGGTTGGCCACATCCCGCACGGTGAAGAAGTTGTGCAGGCTCTTGGACATCTTCTGGTTGTCCACATTGATGAAGCCATTGTGCATCCAGTAGCGGGCAAAGGTGCAGCCGTTGGCGCACTCGCTCTGGGCGATCTCGTTCTCGTGGTGGGGGAAAATCAGGTCCTGACCGCCGCAGTGGAGGTCAATGGTCTTGCCCAGGTGGGTGCGGCTCATGGCGCTGCACTCAATGTGCCAGCCGGGGCGGCCCATGCCGTAGGGGCTCTCCCAGGCAGGCTCACCGGGCTTGGCTGCTTTCCAGACGGCAAAGTCCGCCGGGTCTTCTTTCAGGTCGTCGTCCATCTGGCTGCGCAGCTCCCGGTTGCCGCTCTCCAGATCGTCCAGCTTCAGGTGGCTCAGCTTGCCGTACTCGGGGTCGCTCTTGACGCGGAAGTAGACATCGCCGTTCTTGGCAACGTAAGCGTGGCCGGAGTCGATCAGGTCCTTGACGATATCGAGGATCTGCTGGATGTGCTCGGTGGCGCGGGGCTGGACGGTGGGCTTCTTGCAGTTGAGGCCGGCGGCGTCCTTGAGGTACTCGGCCTCAAAGCGCTGGGCCACTTCTTTCATGGAAGTGCCCTCTTCCTGGCCCTTTTTGATGAGCTTGTCGTCGATATCCGTAATGTTGGAAACGTAGAGAACCTTGTTGCCGCGGTACTCCAGGTAGCGGCGCAGGGTGTCAAACACGATCAGCGGGCGGGCATTGCCGATGTGGATATAGTTGTAGACGGTGGGGCCGCAGACGTAGATGCGGTACTCGCCCGGCACCTGCGGCACGAACTCTTCCTTCTGGCGGGTCAGGGTGTTGAAGATCTGCATAATGACAACCTCCTACCGGCCTGAACGACGACTTGAACGGCGTCGAGCGGAAGGTCACCTTCGACACCAAGGACAGCGGCACCGAGGTGCAGGTGGTGCAGTCGCTGGCCAAGTGGAAGCGCAAGGCGCTGAAGGACTACGATTTCCGCGTGGGCAAGGGCCTGTACTGCGACATGAACGCGATCCGCCGCGACGAGGATCTGGATAACCTCCACTCGATCTATGTGGATCAGTGGGACTGGGAGAAGGTCATCACGCGAGAGGACCGCAACGAGACGTATCTGAAGAACGTCGTACGCTCCATCGTGTCCGCGGTCTGCGCCACCGAGATGAACCTCCACGCCATGTTCCCCCAGCTGCAGGATCTGCCGCTTCACACCCCCAATGTCACCTTCATCACCACCCAGGAGCTGGAGGACAAGTACCCGGACCTGACCCCGAAAGAGCGGGAGAACGCGTTTGTCAAGGAAAACGGCACCACCTTCCTGATGAAGATCGGTGCCCCGCTGAAGAGCGGCAAGCCCCATGACGGCCGCGCCCCCGACTACGACGACTGGGACCTGAACGGCGACCTGCTGTTCTGGAACGACCCGCTGCAGTGCAGCTACGAGTTGAGCAGTATGGGCATCCGCGTCAGCCCGGAGAGCATGGACAAGCAGCTGACCATGGCGGGCTGCGATGACCGCCGCGCCCTGCCCTTCCACAAGGCCGTGCTGAACGGCGAGCTGCCCTACACCATCGGCGAAGCCACCCGCGCGGCCTGCGCAAAGGCCGGGATCCCCCTGCTGTAAGCAAAACACGAGAAAAGGCTCTCTGCCAAAACCGGCAGAGAGCCTTTTTGCATCTCAGCTTCTGAAAAGCAAGCCCACATTTCTCTTTTTGCGGCGGTTCCCGCCCAGCCGCCAGACAAGCCAGGCATAGAGCAGGTTCATGGCCAGGATGGCCGCACACCACAGCACCGTCTGCCGGGTGGTCTGCTGATAGACCAGCAGGAACGGGTAAGGCCCGGTGATGAGCCGCTGGTAATTGGCCCAGAGGGCCACAGAGCCATAGAGCATCGTGGGGACCAACGCCAGCGGAACGCACCGCGCAGGCAGCTTTGGCTCCCGTTCCAGCAGGACAAAGGAGACAAAGGCACACAGCGGGTTGAGCAGGTGGTGGTAGAGCATGGAGCTCTCGGTCAGCAGAAACACCACGCCGCCCTGGTCGGCACAGTAGGGCCCCAGCACGAACACCACGGTCAGAAAGGTCATGGTCAGGCAGCAGGTGGCAATGTACTTGAGCGTCTTGACCCAGCGGGGCAGCTGCCGCCCCGTGAACAGGCAGATCACCTGACACACCGCCACCAGCAGGCAGACGAAGAACGCAAAGACATTGGAGTTCTCGGTGTAAAAGGTGAAGGTCTGGCTGCCCACCGCTTCCCAGGTCATCCGGATGGCCACCGGCTCCCACCGCACGATGCAGAGGTTCAGGAAAATGGAACAGAGAATGGCGATTTTCTTGATCATTTTGCGGTATTGATGAAGCTGCGGTTGTCCCACAGGTACTTGATGCCAGAGATGGCAGTGGCAATGGCCACCAGCCAGCACAGCCAGTAAGAGAGGAACACGCAGTCAGCGCCTATCATAACGGAATTGCCCCAGGTCAATGCGGTGCCGAAATAGTAGAAGATGATGGTGAGCATCTGCAGCACCGTCTTGACCTTGCCCCACATGTTGGCAGCGATGACCTTGCCGTCCTTGGCACCGGCCGCCACCATCCGCAGACCGGACACGGCAAACTCACGGGCCAGGATGATGCACAGCACCACGGGGCTGCACACGCCGTCCCGCATCATGTAGATGAAGGCCACAGTGGTCAGCAGCTTGTCGGCCAGCGGGTCGGCAAACTTGCCAAAGTCGGTGACCATGTTCCACTTGCGGGCCAGATGGCCGTCCAGAAAATCGGTAAAGCTGGCCGCGGCAAAGATGATGCCCGCCACCAGATACCAGGTGGGGTTGAAATCTTCCGTGCCGATCTGGGTCAGGGAAACGAAGACCATGAACACCGGCACCAGAATGATGCGGGTCAGGGTGAGCTTATTGGGCAGATTCATATAGATTCCTCCAATTTGTTATTTTGCAACCGTGCCGTACAGATCGTAAAGGTCACTGTCCTCCACCAGCACATCATAGAACTGGCCGGGGTAGAGCGGCTCCTCGCTGGAAACGCAGACATTGCCGTCCACCTCGGGGGCATCGCCGGTGGTGCGGCAGAGGTACAGGCCGCTCTCCTCGTCGATGCCGTCACAGAGCACACGGACGGTCTGGCCCACCTTTTCGGCCTGTTTCTGGGCCATGATGCCGGTCTGGATCTGCATCACCAGCTCTGCGCGCCGGTCCTTGGTCTCCTGATCGATCTGGCCGTCCATCTTTGCGGCCACGGTGTTCTCCTCAGCAGAATAGGCAAAGCAGCCCAGACGGTCAAATCTGACCTCCTTGACAAAGTTGCACAGGTCCTCGAACTGCTCCTCGGTCTCGCCGGGGAAGCCTGCGATCAGGGTGGTGCGCAGGGTGATGCCGGGGATCTCCCGGCGCAGCTTGCCGATGACCTCCAGCAGCTCCGCACGGGTGGAGCGGCGGTTCATGTTCTTGAGGATGGTATCGTTGCAGTGCTGGATGGGCAGGTCGAGGTAAGGCACCACCTTCTCGTTCCGCTTCATGGCGGCAATAAAGTCATCGGTGATACGCTCCGGGTAGGCGTACATGATGCGGATCCACTCAAGGCCCGGCACCTTGTTCAGCTTGTCCAGCAGCTCACAGATGCTGCCGGGCTTGCCCCAGTCCTCGCCATAGGCGGTGGGGTCCTGGGCCACCACGATCAGCTCCTTCACGCCCTCACCGGCCAGCCAGCGGGCCTCGGCCACGCAGTCGGCCAGATCGCGGCTGTGCAGCGGGCCGCGGATGCCGGGGATAGCGCAGTAGTGGCAGCGGTTGTTGCAGCCCTCTGCGATCTTTAAGTACGCATAGTGGGCAGGTGTGCCGATGACACGCTTGCCGCCCAGCGGGAAGTCCTTTTTGGCACCGTAGCTTTCCAGATGGTTTTCACCGTGGAACAGGCGGGCCACGATGGTGTCAATGGCCTTGTTGGAGGCACAGCCCACCACAGCGTCCACCTCGGGGATCTCCTCCTCGATCTGGCTGCGGTAACGCTCGGCCAGGCAGCCGGTGACGATGACCTTCAGCTCCGGGTTCTGCTGCTTGTAGGCGCAGGCCTCCAGAATGTTCTCAATGGCCTCGGTCTTGGCGCTCTCGATAAAGCCGCAGGTGTTGACCAGAATAACATCGGCTTCGCCCAGGTCGGCCACCGTCTCGTGGCCGGCCGACAGCAGGATGTGCACCATCACGTCCAGATCGACCTGGTTCTTGGGGCAGCCAAGGGAAATACACGCAATTTTCATAGGGGATAATACTCTCTTTCTCTTTTTGAGGGATGCTTTTGATTTTTTTTTGCTCGGAAAAGCTCCCCCTTCGGGGGGCTGGCAAAAAGCCGCAGGCTTTGACTGAGAGGGTTATTCTCCCTCTTCCACCCTGCGAATGGCTTCCTTAATGACGGAATACGAAAATCCCCGCCGCTGCAGGGCCGCAATGACCAGATCCCTGCGGCCCGCTTCCAGCTTTTTGCGGTAATGCCCTTCCACCAGAGCGGCGGCGGCTTCCAGCTCCGGGTCCTCGCCGGAAACATCGAGGGTGTAAACAGCATCCAGCGCCTGCTGGATCTCGCCTGCGGCCAGCCCCTTCTGCCGTAGATTCTGGGCAGCGGCGCGACGGCTCTTTTTTGCCGCCAGCAGGGCGTGGGCACGGGTCTCAGCATAGCGGGCATCGTTGATATACTCCCGCTGCACCATCTCTGCCACCACGGCGGCACTGGTCTGCTGAGTATAGCGGCGGTTCAGCCGCTCATACAGCTGGCCCGAGGAAAGCTCCTGCCCGGCCAGCAGCTCCATGGCCCGGGTGCGGGCCTTGGCGGCATCGGTGGATTTTTCCTCTTCGGCCAGCGGGCGGCGGCCACGGCTGTAAAAGGCCATTTACTCTTCCACCATGATATCCAGCTCACTCTCGCTGCTGCGGGCGGGAGCCTTGACCACCGGCTCCTTTGCTGTGGCAGGAGCTGCCGGTTCCCCCTCTGCAGGGGCAGCGGCAGCCTTGCCCCCCGGGCGGCGGGTGGCATAGAGCTTGTCGGCATTGGCGCGCACCTGACCCTCGATATCGTTGGCGATCTCGGGGTTATCGCGCAGGAACTGCTTGGCATTGTCGCGGCCCTGACCCAGGCGGATATCGCCGTAGTTGAACCATGCACCGCTCTTCTGAACGATGCCCAGTTTGACACCCAGATCGATGAGCTCACTCATCTTGGAGATGCCCTCGCCGAACATGATGTCGAACTCCGCCTCACGGAACGGAGGAGCCACCTTGTTCTTGACGATCTTGGCGCGGGTATGGTTGCCGATGAACTGGCCGGAAGAATCCTTCAGGCCCTCCACGCGGCGGATATCGATGCGGACAGAGGAATAATACTTCAGGGCGCGGCCGCCGGTGGTGACCTCGGGGTTGCCGTAGACCACGCCGACCTTTTCACGCAGCTGGTTGATGAAGATGCAGACGGTGTTGGTCTTGCCGATGACGCTGGTCAGCTTGCGCATGGCCTGGCTCATCAGGCGGGCCTGCAGGCCCACATGGCTGTCGCCCATCTCGCCCTCGATCTCAGCGCGGGGCACCATGGCGGCAACAGAGTCCACAACGATGGCATCAATGGCACCGGAGCGCACCAGCGCTTCGCAGATTTCCATGGCCTGCTCACCGGTATCGGGCTGGCTGACCAGCAGGTTGTTGATGTCCACACCCAGCGCCTCGGCATACACAGGGTCCAGCGCGTGCTCCACGTCGATGAAGGCAACATCGCCGCCCTTCTTCTGGGCTTCGGCCAAAACATGCAGGGCCAGCGTGGTCTTACCACTGGATTCAGGGCCGTACACCTCAATGATGCGGCCCCGGGGCACGCCGCCCACGCCCAGTGCCAGATCCAGGCCGATGCTGCCGGTCGAGATGGCATCCACCTGCATGGCGGCGTTGTCGCCCAGCTTCATCACAGCGCCCTTGCCAAACTGCTTCTCGATCTGGGCCAGTGCCGTGGCCAGCGCATCCTTCTTGGCACCGGGATCGGTCTTCTGGGTCGCCGGGGCAACGTTGTTGTTCTGATTTTTTGCCATAGTGTCATGCTCCTTTGTCATCTGTTCCCGGCGCGGTGCGGCCAAACGCAGGCGCGGGCATTCCAATTCTTTCGGTACTAGTATAACACATTTTACAGATATTACAACAGGAAGTTGTAGATATTTTTATTGTTTTCTCGCCATCACACAGCGGTCATTGCCGCCAAAGTCTTTTCTGCACACGATGTCCGTCCACCCGTTGGCGGCAAGCAGGGCCGCTACAGCTTCCCGCTGCTGCCAGCCGATTTCCAGGGCAAGGGCACCGCCGGGGCGCAGAGCTTTCTGGTAGTGTTCCGCAATGGCGCGGTAAAATACCAGCCCATCCTCCCCCGCTTCCAGCGCCATGGCAGGCTCCTGCGCCACCTCAGGCTGCAACGCGCCCATCTCGGCGGAGGTCAGGTAAGGCGGGTTCGACACAATGAGGTCGAGCTGCCCCTCCGGCAGGGGCTGCCAGTAGGTGAACAGATCCCCCTGCACCGGGGTGATGGTCAGTACCGGGGAGAGATGGGCGTTCTGCTCCAGATAGCAGTATGCCGCAGGGCTCTTCTCCAGACTGGTGACCTGTGCCGCCGGGCAGAAGCGCTTCACGCCCAGCCCCAAACAGCCCGTGCCGGCACAGAGGTCGAGCACCCGGGGTGCCTCCACCCCAGCCAGCATTCCGGCGGCGGCTTCGGCCACCACCTCAGTATCGGCCCGGGGGCAGAGCACGCCGGGGCCGACAGCCAGCTCAAAGTCAAGGAAGGGCCAGCTGCCGCAAAGGTATTGCAAAGGCTCCCGGGACGCGCGGCGGGCCGTCAGGGCTTCCAGCCGCTTTGCCTGCTCTGCACCCAGCGGAGCATCGGCAAGGCGGGCATCCCCGCCCACTGCCAGCCGGAAGAGCTCGGCCGCGTCAAAATCCGCGTCGGGGCAGCCTGCGGCACGCAGGCGTGCCTCCACCTCCCGGACTGCTGCCCGGGGCAGCATCCCTGCGGTTACCATCTGCCGTCCTCCGGGTCCTCGGGCAGAACCGGCGTGACGGCGGCAATGGCCACCTCGATCATGCTGTCGTCCGGCTCAAACACGGTCAGATGCTGCACCCAGATGCCGGGCTGACGGATGATGCGGGTGGCGATGTTGTCCGACCGGCCGCACCACTTGAGCAGCTCGTAGCTGATGCCCATGACCAGCGGCAGGAGCAGCAGCTTGAACACCACCCGCAGGCTGGTGCTGGACCAGGGCAGCACGCTGTACAGGAACACGCTGACGATGACCACCAGGATCAAAAAGCTGGTGCCGCACCGGGGGTGGAAGCGGGTATATTTGCGCACATTCTCCACCGTGAGGGGGTCGCCTGCCTCGTAGCAGGCAATGGTCTTGTGCTCGGCCCCGTGGTACTCGAACACCCGGTGGATCTCCTTCATCCGGGAGATGGCGGCCATGTAGGTCAGGAAGATGGCGACCTTGAGCACCGCTTCCAGCACCACCTTGGCCCAGCGGCCCAGCGGCACCAGATGATTCAGCCCGCCCACCAGCACCGTGGGCAGAACGGTGAAGAGCAGGATGGCAAACAGCCCGCCGATCACGGCAGCTGCCGCCAGCATGATATCCTCAGCCTTTTTGCCCAGATGGTCGCCCACCCATTTTTCAAAGGCGGTCTCCTCTTCGGCGGGGTCGTAGTCGTCCCCCATGCTCACCTGTGCCGAGTACATCATGTACTTGTATCCCATGATCAGGCTTTCGATCATCGAGATGGCGCCCCGCACCAGCGGGATCTTTGTCCACACGCCGTGGGTGGGAGGTGGGCTCGACCTTGGTCTCAATGGTTCCATCGGGCTTGCGGACGGCACAGCAGATGTTTTTCGGGCCCCGCATCATAATACCCTCCATCAGGGCCTGCCCACCCACACTCGTCTTGAAGCGTTCCTTTTTCGGTTGATTCATTGGCTCTCCTATGGGGCGCTGCGGCCCTCTCTATCGTAAAACTGCCCCTCTATCTTACCAGATAAATATGGACAATCTCTTATCGTTTATAGATCGGCAGGCCCAGGGTGACCACTGTGCCCCGGCCCAGCGTGCTCTTGAGGTCCATGGTGCCGTCCAGTGCGGTCATAATGGAATCCACCAGCGCAAGGCCAATGCCGCTGCCCCGCACCGAGTTGCTGCCCTTGTAGAACTTGGTCTTGACGTTTTCCAGATCCTCCGGCGGGATACCGCGGCCCTGATCGATGATCTCGATGAAGGCTTTGTACTCGCCCTGCCAGATCTTGACCGTGATGCGTCCGCCGGGGGCCGAATACTTGATGGCATTGTCCAGAATGTTGATGAACACCTGCCGCAGGCGGTCGGGGTCGGCGTAGACCGGGATCATCTCCTCCGGCTCCGCATAGGCCAGCAGAAGCCCCTCCCGCTGGATGCGCGCTTCACAGAAAAGGACAGCGTCCGTCAGCTCGGCCACAAGGTCCAGGGGGCGGCACTCCATTTTCAGGCGGCCATTCTGCAGGCGGCTGAAATCCAGCAGCCTCCACCATGTTGTACAGGCGGGCGGTCTCGTTGTTGATGATCTCCAGCCCCTTGCGGTAGTTCTCATCGGTGGGGTCATCCAGGGTGCGCAGGGTCTCCACCCAGCCCCGGATGGAGGTGAGCGGAGTGCGCAGCTCATGGGAGACCGAGCTGATGAATTCGTTCTTCATCTTCTCGGTCTCTTCCAGCCCCTCGGCCATCTGGTTGATGGTACCGCGCAGCCGGTCCACCTCGTCCCGCTCGTCACCGGTCACGGGCAGGCGGACATCCAGTTCTCCCCGGGCGATGCTGGCGGCGATCCGCTCCACCTGCCCCAGCGGCACCACGATGCCCCGCACAAAGTACAGGCCGGAGGCCACTGTAAAGCCCAGAATGGCCGCCACCACGATCAGGCTGACGATGAAAACGCTCTTCAGCTGCGCCTGCACCAGCGTCAGACTGGTGACAAGGCGCATGGCAGCCACGTCCTCGGCCGCATAGGGCACCAGACTGCACACAGCCATGACCGTTTCCCCGCTGGCGGTGCGGTAGATGGCCACACCCACGCCGTCCGGTGCATCCTGCGCCTTGTTAAAATCGTCCTGCACCACGATGCCGTCCGCACCTGTGCCGCTGGAGGAGGCGATCACGCCGCCGTAACCGTCCAGCAGCATGAACTCATATTTGTCTTTATCCGCAAACTGCTCCACCATCCGGCGCAGGGCCACACTACGGTTGGCCGCGGTCTTCTGGGCCGTGTCGCCGGTGTACATTTTCAGCTGACCGTTGATGGAGGAAAAACGCCGCATCATGGTCTGCTGGACGCTGTTGTAGTAGCTGCGGCCGAAGTTGTACACGAACATGCTCTCCACCAACAGCACCAGCAGCACCGTCAGGAACAGGTTTCCCCGCAGCCAGCGGTGGGTAATACCACTGCGCATTGCTTTTCCTCCTTTCTGTCAGTAATCCTGGCTCTCCTATCGGGAGAGCAGTCGAGCACAGCGCAACTGAGAGGTTTTTCTTTACTCCTCCCACCGGTAGCCGTAGCCCCACACTGTCATAATGTGGGTGGGGTGGCTGGGCTCATCTTCCACCTTCATCCGCAGACGGCGGATGTTCACATCCACGATCTTCACATCGCCGAAGTAGTTCTCGCCCCACACGCCTTTCAGGATCTTTTCCCGCACCAGCGCGATGCCGGGGTTGTGGAAGAACAGCTCCATAATCTGGAACTCCACCTGGGTCAGCTCGATCTGCCGCCCGGCCTTGAGGAGAACACGGCGGTTCTCATCCAGCACAAATTCCCCGCTGACCAGTGTGGTGGGGGCATTTTCGTCTGCAGCGGAGCCGCCGCCCGAGCGGCCCACCCGGCGGCAGAGGGCCTCCACACGGGCCAGCAGCTCACTGACACTGAAGGGCTTGGTCATATAGTCATCCGCACCGATGGACAGGCCGCGGATCTTGTC
>VOFB01001612.1_pt1 | contig 20527 bp, 26 predicted proteins | sample 5384141 | NCBI WGS metagenome assembly VOFB01 (sample SAMN12384721, study PRJNA508395) | human gut metagenome | isolation source: healthy gut A | host: Homo sapiens | reverse complement strand
TTCCACATGGGCAACTGGTTTTGCACAGGCAGGAAAAGATATTATCGCGTTAGGCACAACGCAGGCAGATTATTTTGACGGAGCAGTTCCATGCACCAGACTCATGACAGATGGAGAAATAAAGGGAAGTTATGAATTAGAGACAGGAAAAGTCATTGTGGACGAATTTAAAAGACGAGGAATCAATCGGAAAGAGTACCAGGGGCACTCGTACATAGTCATGGACCATTTACATGGGGAAGTGATGGTTTTAATGCGGTTCATAATGCAGTTGTTTTAGAGGAATGTGCAAAAATGAACGCAATTGCGATGTTGGTCACAAATCCAGAAATTGGACCAATGCAGCAGACATTATTAGAGAAACATTTTAACCGTAAACATGGTCCGGGGGCGTATTATGGTCAATCAAAATAAAAGAATACTATTTGGGACTTTATGAGAAGAAGTATGCCTAATACACTTTCATGGGAAGAAAAACTGGAAGTGGTAAAAGAAGCAGGTTTTGATTATCTGGAAATGAGCATTGATGAGACCGAAGAAAAACTTGCAAGACTTGATCAGCCAGTGGATGAAATAAAAAAGGCAATCGAAAAAACAGGAGTTCCTATAAAATCCATTTGCTTAAGTGGTCATCGAAAATATCCATTAGGATCACATGATCCTAAGATCAGGGAACGAGGAATGAAAATCATGGAGAAAGCCATTTGCCTGGCTGCAAGATTAGGAGTACGAGTCATACAGCTTGCTGGATATGATGTATATTATGAACAAGGCGATTTTCAAACAATAGATTATTTTAAGACAAATCTGAAAGAAGCTGCTATCATGGCAGCGAAACAGGGAGTATTGCTAGGGTTTGAAACAATGGAAACCCCCTTTTATGGATACGGTAGAAAAAGCAATGGTGTATGTAAAAGATGTGGATCAGGCATATCTTGGGTATATCAGACATCGGAAACCTGAAAAATGCATCTCTTTTATATGACGTAGATGTTAATGAAGACATAATGACAGGGAAAAGGACATATTTTTGCAACATTTAAAGAGACAGTTCAGGAAAATATAGAAATTCCATTTGGAACAGGACATACTGAGTTTGTAAAAATATAAAGACTTTAAAACGACTGGGAGTCAGAATGTTTGTAGGAGAATTCTGGTATGTCGGAAACGATGATTGGAAACAGGTAATTATAGATGCAAAGGATTTCTTAAAGAAGATAAACTGGAGCAAAGCATAATATAAAAAATCTTACAAAGATTTAAAATTGACACAAAATAAAAATATGCTATCTTAACAAAAGAAAAAAGGAATGAAGTTCTCCTCGAAGATTCGAAACCGCTTATTAAGCTGATGACTTCTGTGCAATGAACACAGGAGTTGTCAGCTTTTTTTGATTGCAATAAATGATAAGAGAGGAATAAAAAAATGCAAAAAAAAGACTATATGATACAATTGCTAAAATATTTCATCATGGCAGTCATTGTAGGAATCATTGTAGGTGCGATCGACGCCTTGTTTGGAAGAGTACTGATTGCAATTTCAGATTTCAGAACCATACATTATCAATACTTACTGCCATTTCTGCCAATTGTCGGACTCGTGATCACAGCAATATATTACGTATTCAGTAAACTAAGTCTAAAAGGAATGAAACTCGTCTTCGAAGTTGGCCAGCAAAAACAGATTCCATTCCATTACTACTAATTCCGTTAGTAATGATTGGAACATGGTTAACACATCTATTCGGAGGAAGTGCTGGCAGAGAAGGAGTTGCAGTTCAGATCGGAGCAACCCTGTCTCATGCACTCGGAAGAAAATTAAACTTCCCAGAGAATGGAAGAATAATGTTAGTCATCGGTATGGCAGCAGGATTTGGAGGGTTATTTCAGACACCATTAAGTGCAACATTCTTTGCGATCGAGGTAATCGTAATCGGGAAAATGGATTATGAAGCATTACTGCCAGCATTGGCGTCTGCATATATAGCAGCATTTACATCTCATAGCCTAGGGTTAGAAAAAATTTTCAGTGGCGATCAAAAATACTATAAATTTAACTGGTACAAAAACGATCATATCAGTAATCATACTTGGAATTTTATTTGGACTGACTGGAAGATTGTTTTCTTTTTTCATTAAGTAAGTTAAAAGCATTCATGGGAGAAACGATCATAAATCAGTATTTAAGAATCGGAGTTATGGCAATTCCATTAGCAGCATTATTGTTTATTATTCACGGATCAAGATATAGTGGACTTGGAACAAATATAATCTCAGCAGGATTCGCAGGACAGACAATCTATAGTTATGATTGGCTCTAAAGTTATTATTTACGATTTTTACACTGGCAATTGGATTTCAGGGTGGAGAAGTTACACCACTGTTTTCGATTGGAACATCTCTTGGAGTGAAGTATATGATAAAAAATAAATAAACGATCGGAAGAGCAGCTAGAGAATTTTTCTCACGTTTTTTACAGATCGCTGATCCGCCGGCTTTCCTTGCGAACTCGCCTTCAAGGGTATTCAAACCAGAACTCTTTGAGGCTCAGACAACGCACCAAGCCGGCTGCGAATCTGTAAAAAACGTGGCAAAATTCTAATGCTGCGCTTCCGATCGTTTATTTATTTTTTATCATATACCAGAAGTCTATAGTGTGGACAATTACAAGATTGGAAAATTTAAGTGGATGTGTATGGAGAACAGTATTGATTGTAAAATAGGAGATTTTTAGACAGAAGGTAATGTTATTATGCGTCATAAACATTTCGATAAATCAGTGCTGTTTAAAGATTTCAACGAATCTTCTCAAATCAATACCGTTTAACATACACATTCTGTATAAATAACTAAATTATTTGAATATTATAAAAAGATCATGTGTCGGCAACCGTATCTGCACCGAGTTGGTCGTTGGACATTCAGGAGCTGTATAGTGGTTTTGAATCACGTGATTTCTTTTTATAATATTCCACCAAGATCACGAAAGAGAGTTATGACAAAGGCATGGGCACCAGGATGGTGGGAAGTATCTGGTGGTGCTGCACAGGCAGGGGAAGCATCTTATGATGCAGTTCTTCGTGAAGTGAAAGAAGAAACAGGACTGGATGTTAAAGATGCTGAAGGCGGATATTTGTTTACTTATAAGAGAGAGAATCCTGGTGAGGGAGATAACTATTTTGTAGATGTTTATCGCTTTACATTAGATATTGATGACAGTGATGTAAACTTTCAGGAAGCAGAGATTGACGGCTATATGTTTGCCTCAATAGATGAGATCAAAGTATTTGCACAGGAAGGGATTTTCCTGCACTATGACAGTATAAAAAGGTATTTGAGTAAGGCAATGAGTTCAACAATAAAACGTAATAAATATGAGATTGATATGTGCAATGGAACGATCATGGACAAACTGATCTCATTTTCGTTACCATTGATGTTATCTGGAATTTTGCAGTTGATGTTCAATGCAGTGGATATTATAGTTATCGGGAGATTTAGTGGGAGCCAGTCGCTTGCAGCGGTTGGATCAACCACTGCCCTGATCAATATGTTTACCAATTTATTTATTGGAATATCCCTTGGAGCAAATGTTTTATCCGCAAGATTTTATGCGGCGGGCAAAGATAAAGAAATGTCCGAAACTGTTCATACGGCAATCACACTGGCGCTGATCAGCGGAATTATTATGGTCTTTGTAGGATTGATCTTTGCAAAACCGGTATTAGAATTAATGGATACACCAGATGATGTGATCAATCTTTCCACTCTTTACATGAGAATTTATTTTATGGGGATGCCGTTTTTTATGCTTTATAATTATGGAGCATCCATTTTAAGAGCGGTCGGAGATACAAAACGTCCGCTGTTTTATTTGATCGTTGCTGGAATTGCAAATGCAGGTCTTAACATGTGTCTGGTTATCATTTTTCATCTTGGCGTTGCAGGAGTTGCAATCGGAACGGTAATTTCACAGCTGATTTCAAGTATACTCGTGCTTCGATGTCTGTATCAATCAGAAACAAGTTATCAACTGCGTTTTTCAAAATTAAAGATCCAAAAGGAATATTTAAAACAGATTTTTCACGTGGGAATTCCAGCAGGAATTCAAAGCACTGTTATTAATTTCTCTAATGTATTATTGCAGTCATCAGTGAATTCTTTTGGATCGATCGCAATGGCAGGATATACGGCAGCAAATAATATCTTTGGATTTTTTGTATGTTACAGTGAATGCAGTGACACAGGCATGCATGAGTTTTACCAGTCAGAACTATGGTGTTGGAAAATGGAAACGAATGGATCGTGTCTTGATCGACTGTCTGATCTTATCATTTGTAGCAATGATGATCTTGGGAAACAGCGCTTATTTCTTTGGTCCTAAACTCTTGACGATCTATACAAGTAATTCAAAAGTAATTCAATGTGGAATGGAAATCTTGTTATATACAACGGTTACGTATTTCCTCTGTGGATTTATGGATCTGTTTCCTGAGCACTTCGTGGAATGGGGCGTTCTGGTGTGCCAATGATCCTTTCGATCATTGGGACAGTAGGAACAAGAATCGTATGGATTTTCTGGATCTTCCCGAATCATAGATCTTTGGATATTTTATTTATATCATATCCAGCATCCTGGATCATAACGATCGTATTACAGGTGATCTGTTATTACTTTGTGAGAAAACAATTATATGCAAAAATGAGAGCGGAAGCATAATTAAAACAAAAAGGCAGTACATCAACCAGAACTGGAAGAATGTACTGCCATTTTTGTTGGAATCCTGCATATCGGAATTCTATTTTTCCTTTTTATGAATATGAACCTCAGGAATTGCTACATTATCATAGAGAATAGAATGTTTTCTTCTTTTTCCTGTTCTATTTCATCAATATGTTCCTCAATCTCATCAAAATCTTTTGTATGGATCTCGGTATTGCAACATTTTCGCTTTTCATTTTATATTCTGATTTCACGGAGCTTATTTCGGATTGCTTCGCGTCTTTTTTTTCTTTTTCCAAACATTTTTCATCGTCTCCCTCTAGATTATAGAAAATTGATAAAGAACGTGATCACCAGGCTATTTAAGAAGTCTGCAAATAAACTACCGATCAAAGGTACCAGAAGGTAAGCTTTGACGGATGGGACATAACGTTCAGATTGCCTGCATATTCGCCATAGCGTTTGGTGTGGCTCCCATTCCAAAACCACATACTCCAGAAGATAATACTGCGGCGTCATAGTCTCTTCCCATGATATTAAATACTACAAAATAAGTAAATAAGAACATCAAAATAGTTTGTCCTGCAAGTAATGTGATCAGTGGAAGTGCAAAGGTCTGCAAGTTGCCATAGTTTTAAAGTGATCATGGCGATTCTAAGAATAAAGATAAGCTGATACCACCAATATCATTGATCTCACCCATATAAATTGTAAATTGTCCAGAATATTCGCCGATGTTACGCATAAATGCAGAGCAATCATGGCACCGATATAGATTGGGAATGTCATACCTGTCATGGAAAGCAATTTGAAATGATCGTTCCGATTCCCATGGCGATGATCAGCTGGAACACGGCAGCTGGATACATACTTGTGTGACGTTCGTGTTTTTTCTCTTCTTCTATTAACAGACTGTCATCTTCAGGAATTGCAGTCTTTAAAAGATTTTTCTTCTCAATCAGACGTTTTCCAACGGGACCGCCCATGATACTTCCAGCGATCAATCCAAATGTAGCAGCAGCTGTACATAAAGTGCTGGCACCTTTAACACCAAAGTCTTCAAGAACAGGTCCAAATGCACCAGCGGTACCATGACCACCGATCATAGGGATAGAACCTGTACAGAGTCCAACCAAAGGACTGATCTGTAATGCTTTGACAGACCGACTGCAAGAAAGTTCTGGCATATGATCAATATGATCACAAGGATCAGGAAAATGATCAAAGATTTTCCACCACTTTTTAAGACTTTTAAGTTTGCCTGAAATCCAACAGATGTAAAGAAGAATACCATACAGACTTCTTTTAGAATATCATCAAAGGAAAATTCGGCAAATCCAGTTACATAACATACACAGGTAAAGATTGCAAAGATCACACCGCCGATCACAGGTGCAGGAATACAAAATCGTTCTAAGATCGCAATCCTGTGTTTTAAAAAGTTTCCTAACATCAAAACGACTACGGCAACCGCGATCGTCTGATACATATCTAGTTGTATTGTCATTTATTTACACCGCAGCGGTTAATTGCTTCCTTTCTCTGTATTTACTGTGATTCCATGTTGTTTATAATAGGCAGCAGCACTGTCATGGAATGGAATCGTGATACCATCAACGGCAGTTGTCTCATCAAAGAGAAATATCTACAGGTAGTGCATACTGAATCTGCTGTTGATTCTTAAATAGAATCTGTGTAATGTCTTTGACAGTATCTTCGGAAAGTTTATCACTTGCAAGAAGAACAGCTTTGACACCAACAGTTTTAATTTCTTTAGTCTGATTTACATATGTACCTGCAGGTATTGTATATTCTGTGTAAAATTTATAAGATTTCTTCAGACGAGAAACCCCTTTTTTGATCAAGACTGACCAGACGAATCTTACACTGTTTTGACAGCTCATTGATCACAGTCGTCTGAACACCTGCAGGACAGAAAAATGCATCAATATCACCAGATTTTTAATTTCTTGGCAGCATCTGTATAATTCACACTTACAGTATCAACAAGTTTTCGTTTAATCCATAAGCATTTAAAATCTGCAATGCATTCTGTTCAGTTCCAGATTCTTCTTCACCAATGCAGACCTTTTTCCCTTCTAGATCATCCATAGACTGAATGTCTGAATCCGCAGGAACCACAATCTGACAGGCTTCTGTATAAAGGGAAGCAACAGCACGATATCCCTGATATTTCTTATCATTTTCAAAAATACCAGTGCGGTTATAAGCATCATTAATCAAATCCATTTGGGCAACAGCCATCTGAATGTAATCTTTAGATAACAGACGAAGATTTGCAGCGGAACCTGCAGTTGTTTTACTTCAATGTTATATTTTTTACTCTTAGATGAAATAAGGTTGGCAAAAGTATCACCAAAAATCTGGTAAGTACCACCGATTCCAGCAGAACCAAAGCGGATTTTTCCAGAATTCATCTTACACCCAGTCAAGCATGTACTGATCATAATTGCGACAGCACAAAGTACCATAAGTTTCTTTTTCAAAATATCACCTCTCATTTTTAACATTTCCTTGTCTTTATTTTAACATTAAATTGTTATTTCGAATAGTTTTAGGGCAAAAAAATTATTTATGACCTTCGTTATATAGTTTTTGTATGTTTTCAGGAAGTTTATCAGGCAACATGGCATTTATAGCATCTTCATTACCGTCTTTCATTGCTGTTTCATAATACCAGCACTTGAATTTTAAGAGAGAAAGAGTTTTTTGAAGTTCTTGGATTTCAGTTTCAACAGCTGATTTTCTGGCTTCAAATAATTCTTTCCTTTTTTCATAGCTTGCGCTGCCTTCAGATACCCAGAGAAAAAATTGCTTTATATCTTTGATCTCAAGACCGGATTTCTTCAGACATTCAATAATACGAAGCGCTTCCAATTCATTATCACTAAAATAACGGATGTTTCCTTTACGTTCCAGATTAGGGAAAAATCCTTCCTTGTCATAATACCTTAAGGTAGAAACAGGAAGATTAAACATTGCAGAGACCTGACCGATTGTATACATAAAAAACCTTCTTTCAAATTTATGCTTGACCTAAAGTTAACTTTATGTTGTATGATATTTATATCATATACTATTGTTAGTGTAATTACAAGAAATCAGACAAGGAGAAAAATAGATGTATATTGAAAATATCAATGGTCCAGAAGATGTCAAGAAATTATCCGAGGATCAGTTAAATGTACTTGCAGAAGAAATCCGTGATGCATTATTAAAAAATTAAGTAAGCATGGAGGTCATTTTGGTCCTAACTTCGGTATGGTAGAAGCAATCATCGCCATGCATTATGTATTTGATTCGCCTAAAGATAAAATCGTATTTGATGTTTCCCATCAATCTTATCCACACAAAATGTTGACTGGACGTAAGGATGCATTCCTATATGAAGAACATTATGATGATGTATCAGGATACAGTAATCCAGGAGAAAGTGAGCATGATCATTTCACAATTGGGCATACATCAACTTCTATAAGTCTTGCACTTGGACTTGCCAAAGCAAGAGACCTAAAAGAAGAAAATGGAAATGTGATCGCAGTGATCGGAGATGGATCTTTAAGTGGAGGGGAAGCATTAGAAGGTCTTGATTATGCCGCAGAATTAGGTGGAAATCTGATCATTGTAGTTAATGATAACGATATGTCGATCGTAGAAAACCACGGTGGATTATATGAGAATCTAAAAGCGCTTCGTGAAACAAACGGAGAATCTAAATGCAATCTGTTTAAAGCCATGGGATTAGATTACATTTATGTCAAAGAAGGAAATAAAGTCGCTGATCTGATCGAAGCATTCAAACAGGTCAAAGATACAAAAAAAGCAGTTGTCGTTCATATTAATACGCAAAAAGGAAAAGGATATAAATTAGCTGAGGAACATAAAGAAGACTGGCATTACTGTGCGCCATTTGATGTGGAAACAGGAAAGCCTTTAGATTCTTTTGATGGTGAGGATTTCTCAAGTGTAACAGCACAATACCTGTTAAAGAAAATGAAAGAAGACAAGAAGGTTGTAGCGATCACTTCTGCAACACCAACAGTTATGGGATTTACAGAAGATAAACGTAAGGAAGCTGGAAAACAGTTTATCGATGTTGGGATCGCGGAAGAAACAGCAATGGCAATGGCGGCAGGAATCGCAGCAGGTGGTGGAAAACCGGTTTATGGAGTATATTCAACATTTGTACAGAGAACTTACGACCAGATCACACAGGATCTGTGCATCGATAGCAATGCAGCAACAATCGTGACATTCTGGGGATCTGTATACGGAATGAATGATGTAACACATCTTGGATTACAGGATATCCCAATGATGAGCAATATTCCAAACCTAGTATACCTGGCACCAACAACCAAAGAAGAATATCTGGCAATGTTGGACTGGAGTATCGATCAGGATCAATATCCAGTCGCGATCAAACTTCCAGGTGGAGAAATGATCTCTGACAGTAAAAAAATAACAAAAGATTTCAGTCAGTTAAACAAATATGAAGTCACAGAAAAAGGAAGCAAAGTTGCAGTCATTGGACTTGGAACATTCTACAATATGGGATGTGAAGTTGCAAAAGCAGTAGAAGAAAAAGACAGGAACAAAAGCAACTGTGATAAATCCATATTATATTACTGGAATTGATGAAGTATTATTAGAAGATCTAAAGAAAGATCATGATGTAGTTATTACATTAGAAGATGGATTTTTAGAAGGAGGATTCGGAGAAAAGATTGCACGCTTCTATGGGGATTCTGATATGAAGGTATTTAATTATGGAGTGAAGAAAGAATTGTTAGCCAGTAGTCTTTGACGCTCAAACAATCGCCCGATCCAGCTGCGATTCTATCAAAACTCCTATGGGATTCGATCGTTGCTCACATGCTATCTTTCATTTTTTCTCTAAATACCTGAAGACTTTCAATCATAAAAATAAGAAAATTCAGGCTGATGGATGTATGTTAAACATTATTGTTTTTCAATTTTTGTAGTGGTAGACAGATGTTTATTATAAATGCTAATATAGTAAAATATTCACCCCCACCAATAACTTCAGTTCATCAAACTACCCTACTTCTGTTAACGAATACAAAAATTATCAATCAATACCGTAAAACATACACACTGTATAGTGGTTTGAATAACGTAAATTATTTGAATATTATAAAAAGAGATCATGTGTCAGCAACCGTACGGACACGTCTGCACTTAGCGAGTGGATGGTCGAGACCATTCAGGAGCTTAGTACAGCTGCGTAGTGAGTCGAGCGAGAGCGCGTCGCAGACAGATAACCCTTTTTATAATATTCCACCAATCACCACGCTGTGTATGTCCTGGAACGGTGACTCTGATCTCACGATTTGTTTTTCTTCTAGTGCAGCTGCAATCTCATAAGCAACAGAAGGATATCTTCTTTCTGCAAGTTTTGCCTTATACTGTTTCTTCTTTAACTTCGCATCTTCTTTTGAAATAGCACCTTCAGCAACTGCGATAATCGAGAATTTCTTTCCAGCTGCAAAGCGGTTTTCAACAACTTCGGCTACTTTATCAATATCATAAGGAATTTCAGGCAGCAGGATTACGTCAGCTCCACCAGCAATTCCTGATTGCAGGGTAACATGTCCGACTTTATGCCCCATAACCTCGATGATAAATACACGGCTGTGAGAAGAAGCTGTTGTATGGATTCGGTCGATCGTATCTGTTGCAATGTCTACCGCACTCTGGAATCCGAATGTCATTTCAGTTCCCCAAAGATCATTGTCAATTGTCTTTGGAAGTGTTACAACATTTAAACCTTCTTCACGAAGCATATTTGCAGTTTTGTGAGTTCCGTTACCGCCAAGAACTACAAGACAGTCTAATTTATATTTACGGTAATTATTTTCATTGCCTCGACTTTATCAAGACCGTTTTCATCAGGGATGCGCATCTTTTTGAATGGCTGTCTGGAAGTTCCAAGAATTGTACCTCCACGGTTTAAGATTCCAGAAAAAATCATCTGGTGTCATACGGTCAGCAATATCGTAGATCAGACCTTTATATCCATCGCGGAAACCATAGATCTCCAGATCATTTCTCTTTACACTTAAACCTTTTATTACACCACGCATGGCAGCATTCAATGCCTGACAGTCGCCGCCACTGGTTAAAATTCAATTCTTAACATGAATTTATCTCCCTTCTGGTTTTTATATTTGTATTTAAACCATCTAACATTAGTTAACTACTATTTTAACATATAATTATATACAAAATTATAAAATTTAGTAAATAAAACGTTAAGAAAAGCGTAAAATCTGATAAAAGATAAGATCATGATCTTTGTTTTCGTACAATCAAAATATCCGATAAAACAGATTAAGAAAATATAAAAATGTGCATTGAAAATAAATAAAAAACCAGATAATATAAATATAGAAAGTCACATATGAAATGTGGCGTATTCACGACGGAGGAAGCCAGATGAAAGTGATCGTTTTTTAATAAAAGCAGCAGAACTTTATTACCGTGATGGATTATCGCAACAAGAGATTGCGAAAAAATTACATACATCAAGAACCAGTATTTCCAGAGCATTGATCCAGGCGAGAAATGAAGGGTATGTTCAGATCAGGATTCAATATCCTGAACAAAGTGATCTTGCATTGGAACGGAAATTAGAAGAAAAATATGGATTGACAGAAGCATTGATCGCTGTTCCGGCATATGAACAGTCATCGGATCAAGAAGTAGCGTTTCAAGCGGTAGACTATATTCTAAGAGTTTTGAAAAAAAAACATGGTATTTGGAATGACATGGGAAGAGCCATGCATGAATTTGTGGAGCAGTTGGCGAAAGATGAACGTCTTAGATCTCTTTCATTTCAGAATGTAAAAGTTGTTCCATTTCTTGGAACACCGGGAGCGATACAGTCAGATTCATGGAATACAACAACATATTCCAATACACTTGCAACGAAAGTCGGAAATTTATTACACTGTGCAAGTTATAACTTGTCTGCACCAATGTATGTGGAAGGTACAAAAGAAAAAGAGTTGATCGAAAGTATTGATGAAATCGCTAAAGTTCTTCATATGGCAGAAACAGCGGACATTGCATTGATCGGAATCGGATCGATGCAGGACGATTCTTCGATTATCAAGGCAGAAATACGGACAAAGGAAGAATACAAGGAACTAGTGAGAAAAGGTGCCGTTGGAGAAATCGTTGGAAGGATTTATGACAAGAATGGCCAGACGGTTGATGAGTATCTGAAAAGAAAAATGGTTGGAATTTCATTGGATAAGATCGCAAAGATACCAGTCAGAGTCGGAATGTCTTATGGAAAAGATAAGATCGAAGCAATCAAAGGTGCGATCGCAGGTGGATTAGTGAATGTATTGGTAACAGATGTGCCGACGGCAGAGTTATTATTAAAATAATATAGAGATAAGAATATGAAGTTGATATGCAAATAAAAGTAAGCATATCAGCTTCTTTTTATTGTAAAAATCTTGTAAATCAGCACTTTTGTGTGATGGAAAAATAAAAATTGTATTGACAAATAAAACGTTGAATCTATAATAAAAAAATATCAAATGACAATGTACATGGTCATATGACCACGCAACATAAACAGAAAGGAAAAGGGATAAGCTATGAAGACAAGAGCAGTCAGACTTTATGGGGAATCAGATTTAAGATTAGAAGAATTTGATATGGGAGAACTGAAAGACGATGAGATCTTAATGGAACTGATCACTGACAGTGTCTGCATGTCTACTTACAAAGAATCTATTCAGGGAGCAAAACATCAGAGAGTCAACGATGATATCAGCGAACATCCGATCATCGTAGGACATGAATTTGCAGGAATCATTCGTGAAGTTGGGGCGAAGTGGAAAGATAAATATCAAGTTGGAACAAAATATACCATGCAGCCAGCGATCAATATCAAAGGTTCTATGGCAGCCATCGGATATTCTTATGAATACTGCGGAGGAGCAGCAACCTTTATCAAAGTTCCGCCAATTGTAATGGAAAAAGACTGCTTATTACCTTTTGATGAAAACAGTGCATTTTTGAGGCATCACTGGCGGAGCCTATGAGCTGTATCATTGGGGCATTCCATTCTATGTACCACAGTGAACGTGGTGTTTATGAACATAAGATGGGAATTGTAGAAGGTGGAAAGAGTGCACTTCTTGCAAGCTGCGGTCCAATGGGATTAGGAGCGATCAGTTATATGTTAAATTGTGATCGTAAACCTTCTTTTACTGGTGATCACAGACATTGATGAAGTAAGATTAAAAAGAGCTAGTGAATTATTTACAGAAGAATATGCCAAAGAACGAGGTGTTGAAATCCATTTTGTCAATACTGCGAAAGTCGATGACCCAGTGAAGACATTAAGAGATTTAACTGGTGGAACAGGATTTGATGATGTATCTGTATATGCACCAGTTAGACCAGTGATCGAGATGGCAGATGAGATTTTAGGATTTGATGGATGCTTAAACTTCTTCGCAGGACCAGTGGATCCAAAATTATCTGCGATGTTTAATTTCTTTGACGTACATTATAAGATGCACCATCTGGTAGGATCAAGCGGTGGGAATACCGATGATATGAAAGAATGTTTAAAACTTGCAGGAGAAGGAAGATTAGATCCAGCTGTTATGATCACGCATATCGGGGGAATTGATGCACAGATCAATACGATATTGAATCTTCCAAAGATTCCAGGAGGAAAGAAACTGATGTATCTTGGAAAGAATCTTGAACTAACAGCAATTGAAGATTTTGAAGAAAAGGAAAAACAGATGATAGATTTAAAGAATTAGCTAAGATTACAAAAGAACATAATGGATTATGGTCCAAAGAAGCAGAAGATTATCTGTTAGCTAATTTTTAAAAATGATACAAGTGGAACTTATAAAGTAAAATTTTAGAATGAATTTTCGGGAGGATGAAACAGATGTTAGTAAACAGTAAACAAGATGTTAGAAGAAGCCAAAGCAGGACATTACGCAATCCCAGCAGCCAACATTGTAAACCTTGAGAATATCAAAGGAGTGATCGAGGCGGCAGAAGAAACAAAACACCCATTGACGGTGTGCCTGGCGGAGGTACATACACCGACATTAGGTATTGAAGAAGCAGCAGCGATCGTAAAATATTACGCAGAAAAAGTAACCAAGATATCGCGCTTCATTATGATCATGGATTTACGATCGAGTTGGTTAAGAAAGCTATTGATGTCGGATTTACCTCCGTTATGATTGATGGATCAAGCCTTCCATTTGAAGAAAATGTGGCAAAGACAAAAAGAAATCGTAGCATATGCACATGAAAGAAATGTTACGGTAGAAGCTGAAATCGGACACGTAGGAGAAGGAGACAGCTATCATGTTGAAGGAAATACAATGTTAACAACACCAGAAGAAGCAAAGAAATTTGTAGAACAAACAGGAGTTGATTCCCTTGCAGTATCTATTGGAACAGCTCATGGAGAATACAAAGGAATTCCACATCTGAATTTTGAAAGATTACAAGAAATTGCAACCGAGGTTTCTATTCCACTAGTACTTCATGGAGGATCTGGTTCTGGAGATGAAAACTTATCCAAAGCAGTAGAACTTGGAATTGCGAAAGTAAATATCTGTACAGACTTATTAAATGCAGCAAGAGATAATACAAAAGATGGATATGCCGAAAGAAGTTACTATGATAGTGTAACACTTGCAAAAGATGGATTTAAAGATTGCCTGAAACATTATTACGAAGTATTCCATACAAAATAAACAAAAAGAAATGCGAAAACATACAATTCAATATTGACGAGTCGCCATTTTAAGTGTTAAGATAACTTAGTATGATAAAAGCGAAGAAGGAGACAGTACTTCTATCATGAACGCATGAGCGAGTCCGGGGCGGTGGAAGCCGGGTGTTAGTAAGATAAGAAGGAAGATCACTCCGAAGCTGCAGGCTGAATGAAGTAAGCTGTGCCGGTATCCTCCGTTAACGGGATAACATATGATAGTATGTGAAATAGGTGGTTTAGAAGCAACAGCGTTGTCCTATTTTGGACAGCGCTTTTTCTTATTTTTTCCTATTTCATTAGATTTTCTAAGAAGTAAAAGGAGAGATGAAGATGTACAAGAAAGTATCATCTGACATGAACTTTGTTGATCGCGAGAAAGAGACCGTAAAGTTCTGGAAAGAAAACGAAATTTTGAAAAGAGTATCGAAGAAAGAAAAGACGATCCGACATATACATTCTATGACGGACCACCAACAGCTAATGGTAAACCACATATCGGACACGTTTTAACTCGTGTTATCAAAGATATGATCCCTCGTTACCAGACAATGAAAGGTCATAAGATTCATTCGTAAGGCTGGATGGGATACACACGGACTTCCAGTTGAGCTTGAGGTTGAGAAGATGTTAGGTCTTGATGGCAAGGAACAGATCGAAGAATACGGTATCGAGCCATTTATCAAGCAATGTAAGGAATCGTATGGAAATACAAGGGTATGTGGGAGGATTTCTCAGATACAGTAGGTTTCTGGGCTGATATGGATAACCCATATGTATCACATACGACAATAACTTTATCGAGTCTGTATGGTGGGCATTAAAGCAGATCTGGGATAAGGGATTCTTTATAAGGGCTTCAAGATCGTACCTTACTGCCCACGTTGTGGAACACCATTATCCGCACAGGAAGTGGCACAGGGATACAAAGATGTCAAAGAACGTTCAGCGCGATCGTTTAAATTAGTAGATGAAGATGCATATTTCCTTGCATGGACAACAACACCATGGACACTTCCATCTAATATCGGTCTTTGCGTAAACCCAGAAGAAACATACGCAAAAGTAAAAGCCGCAGATGGATATGTATACTATATGGCAGAAGCACTGCTTGATACAGTTCTTGGAAGATTAGCAGACGAAGAAGCAGGAACACCTGCATATGAAGTCTTAGAAACATACAAAGGAAAAGACTTAGAATACAAAGAATACGAACCATTATATGACTGTGCAGCAAAAGTTGCAGAGAAACAGCACAAGAAAGCATTCTATGTAACATGTGATGGATATGTAACATTAACAGATGGTACAGGTATCGTTCATATCGCACCAGCATTTGGTGAAGACGATGCGAAAGTCGGACGCAAATATGAGATGCCTTTTGTACAGTTAGTAGACGAACGCGGTAATATGTCAGAAGAAACACCATTTGCCGGATTATTTGTTAAGAAAGCAGATCCAGAAGTCTTAAAAGATTTAGAGAGCCGTGGATTATTATATGATGCTCCAAAATTCGAGCATAGCTACCCACACTGCTGGCGTTGTGATACACCACTGATCTACTATGCAAGAGAATCTTGGTTCATCAAGATGACAGATGTAAAAGATCAGCTGATCGCAAATAATAATACAGTTAACTGGGTACCAAAGAGCATCGGTAAAGGACGTTTTTGGAGACTGGTTAGAGAACGTACAGGATTGGGGAATCTCAAGAAACCGTTATTGGGGGACTCCATTAAATATCTGGGAATGTGAATGTGGACATCAGCATTCTATCGGATCTATTGAAGAATTAAAGAGCATGTCCGATAACTGTCCAGATGATATCGAGCTTCACCGCCCATATATCGATCAGGTAACAATTAAGTGCCCACATTGTGGAAAACCAATGCATCGTGTAGAAGAAGTAATCGACTGCTGGTTTGACTCAGGATCTATGCCATTTGCACAGTATCATTATCCATTTGAGAATAAGGAAGTCTTCGAGCTGTAGACCAGACTCGTGGATGGTTCTACTCCTTAATAGCAATTTCAACTTTATTATTTAATAAAGCACCATATAAAAACGTTGTTGTATTAGGACACGTTCAGGATGAAACGGACAGAAGATGAGTAAGTCCAAAAAATGCAGTTGATCCATTCGATGCATTAGAAGAGCATGGAGCAGATGCGATCCGTTGGGTTTTCTATAAATAGTGCCCCCATGGCAAACCGTTTCCATGCAAAAAGCCGTTACAGAAGGACAGCGTAAATTCATGGGAACATTATGGAATACTTATTGCATTCATACAGTATACATGAGATCGACCAGTTTGATCAACAAAACATGGGTTAGAGGCTGACAAGTTATCTGTAATGGATAAATGGCTGTTATCTAAGATAGACACAATGGTCAAATCTGTGGATGATAACAGGAAACTACTAAATCCCAAGCTGCAAAACATTACAAAGAATTTGTAGATGATATGAGGTAACTGGTATGTAAGACGTTGCCATTGACCGTTTCTGGGCAAAGAATGGAACAGGATAAAGAATAAATGGCATACATGACTTTACATACAGCATTGGTTACTGTATGTAAAAGCAGCAGCCCCCAATGAGTCCATGGTCATGACCGAGGAGATCTACCAGAACATCGTAAGAAGTGTTGATGCATCTACAAAGAGCATCTACTTATACCGATTTTCATGGCATATGACAGAACACAGGTTTGATGAGAAATCAGATGCAGACATGGATCTCAGTACTAAAGACGTCAGTATGATGGACAGAATGCATGCCGTAATGGAGCAGCACTCAGAACAAATCCAGCCAATCAGGACAGATGTACATGTAAGCAGAAGCACCTCTCGCCAGATTACGACATAGCGATCATCTTAGACGAGTTAAATGTGAAGAATATCACATTTACAGATGACAGCATCAAACTTCACAACATACAATCAAACACAGTAAAGAACACCGTGGACCAAAATACGGTAAATTCAGTTGGAGCAATCAGCGAACGCCAGCAGCAGCTGATGGAAACGAAAGCCGACAGCTAGACTCTAAGCGAGTATTAACATTTCAGATTGATGGAACACCAGTAGAATTAGCAGAAGCAAGATCTCTGTTGATCGAAATGGCACAAGGAAGGATTCTAAAGCAACAGAAGCTAGTCTAACGGAGCGACAGTTGTACTTGATGACAAACTCATCCGAAGAACTGTTAGAAACAGATCTCGTCCGTGGTAGTCAGCAAGATCCGCCTCATGAGAAAGGAAAGCAGATGCAGTAATAGATCATATCATACTTCGCTCAGCCAAAGGACTCAGACAGGCATCATCGGAAGAAACGATTGCAGACGATCGCCGAGATGTTTTAGCAGATAGTGAAAACTGGAGAAGTTGCTGAATATGAAAAAGAATGGAACATCAATGGTAGTAGAAAGTTACTTTTCAGAGTGTTGAAAAAGATACTCTCACATAATGATGAGATTGTCAATAAGTATAAATTGCTTAGTGCAAACAGGCACAACGCACCATACGTTTTGGCCACCCATCACTATAACGAAAGAAAATATAAAAGATCAGCTGTAGAAAAGTTTCAAGAGCTGAGTCTTTGCATATTATTTATGAAATTTTCTGTGAAAGTGAAATCACATTACACTCATGTTCTTCCAGAAAAATATTAATATCAATGAGATTCCATTTTTCATTATTAATAACCATCATGATCGCTGCAATCCCTTTGGGACTTTGCACAAAGTTCTCTAACTGAGCGATCCGAAGAGCATGCTGCAGTCGTTTTCAGATTCATGTGTGAGCAAGACACAAAGCAAAGCAGATAATCTCTGGAAGGATGAGGGCAGCGTTCCATTTAAGATTTCATGGGCATAGCTTTCGTGATATCCCACTGTTTCTTTGATGATCTGCGAAAATTTCTTGCAGCCGCGCTTTGCACATAAACAGAGATCCTGCCAGGGATTGGTAGCTTCCCGCGAAGATTCTTAAGATAATCTGAAAAATTCTCCAGAAGTAGATTTTGAATTGTTGATCTAAATGATCAGAAGTTAATTGATCTGCATATGTAAATATCCTTTCTCTCTTTGTGCTTATAATAAGCGATCATTGCCTTTTCTTTAAGGAAACTGCTGCAAATACCGCACAAATCAGACACCAGGCAGCCCATACATTTAAATCTCGCATAACTCTCTGCCACTAGTATTGATCCGCAAAGTGCGCCAAGTGCAAATAAAACGATCCAGTGCGATATTACCGCCTTCTTTGTAAAACCATTTCTTGTAGCAGACAATTCCACCAGCCAATAAAATGATCATAACGAGTCACTCGCACGAACTGCCACTTTCCCAATTTTCTGCCAAAGAATTTGAAATTCCAGACAGCACAAGACCAGAAACATAACAAAAGCAAAAAGTACAATTGAGATGACCCTGAAAACTCAATTTCCATGTCTCTACATATTTAAATTCTCCCTTCTATTTAACAATATTAAGATTAGCAAAATATTCACATAGAAAATGTTTCGCTGACAGCGTAAATTTTAACATGCGAGCGATAAAGAACCTACCATATGATTTCTCTCGATCAGCAGCATAAAGACTCGCAAGAAGCGACCAAAAATCCCAAAAGAAATCAGGCCATACCGTAAGAACAATTCGAAGTACAAGGGAGAGAATGACCTGCTAGAAAAGATTCAGTCAGATATTTTTGTGAAGTTAAAATTATATATAAGGCTGAGCAGCATCAAAAACAAAAACGTTCAATTAATAGTTGTAGCCCAAAGTTAAGTAAATCCGTTTTTGCATTTGAAATCTGCAAAGTCATATCATTGGTAAAGAGAGATACCAAGAATTAAGATCATTTCATAGCCCAGTACGAAATCCTGGAATATCAGAATGAATGAAGAAAGCGTAAATCCAGGCTTCTCTAAATATCAGAGAAATATTATCATGCCATCAAGTTCTCAACCAGGTCTGGAATGCCTTTGTGACTCTATCAGAATACATTTTGAAATGATGAACGATATTCACACCAAGCAATTGATGTTTGATATTCTCCGTCAATAAGGTTAAAATAACTCTAATGTATAAATATCAGATTTGGGCATCAGGATCGCCTGCAAATCCATACTGTTCTGGAGGGCACATTTTGGTCCATAATTTGTTCGCCCAGATTCATACATTCCGCAGAATAAATCCACGATATACGCCAAGATTTTCACACAAAATGATATTCGATAAATTTCTTAAATCATTTGTTTGATCGAGCAGCTGGGAGTATGATTTTAACATATCACAAAGCCATGCATGATCGCAAGAGCACCCTGAATAGACGAAGCGATGTCTGTTCAAGGAGCAGCTGTTCTAAAGTTTGTCCATGAATATAATCTTCAACTAGACTGTGCACTATTTTCTGACATCAGGTCATGAACACCCTTGAATTCCAGGATTTAAAGTCCTCAACTGTTTATAAACATCCAAAGAAAACTGACAAACTTTCAACAAAATCCTCACCAGATGCAGCCTTGTGTTTAACTAAACATATATGATCAGGATCAAGAGTCGTCGTTCATAGATATTCTGATATGTTAAACAATTGCTATATAATTAGTTTCAATATAGGTTGATTGTGTGAGGAAAAGGCAGAGAAGATGATTGAAAACATGAAATAACTATAGTATACTAAAATAATTCAAGCAATAATTCTGGAATTACTTGAAACATTCTACTTGTTCCTTTCAATATCTCAAAATACATTTATGTTTTCTAAAGCTTATTCCATATATTTTATTTATTTTAGTATACTATGTTATTTTGCTAAGCCAATCCATCTTCTACACCTTTCCACACAATCAACTTATGTTAAACTAATTATATAACAATTATTCAACGACATATTATATAACCAAAAGGGAATCAACACATGACTTTAGAAGAAGAATATCGTCTATCCTGCTATGAGTACGCTGCAACTGAAATCAGCACTG
>VOFB01004609.1_pt1 | contig 20536 bp, 44 predicted proteins | sample 5384141 | NCBI WGS metagenome assembly VOFB01 (sample SAMN12384721, study PRJNA508395) | human gut metagenome | isolation source: healthy gut A | host: Homo sapiens | reverse complement strand
TTGACAAATGGCGTGCTGGGATGACCGTCCGCATAATGGACGCAAAATCAAAAATAAACGGCAATCGGCGGAGGGAGAGACGCGATGACGAACGACAAAAAAATACTTTGAGGACAAGGCGTGGAAAATACGGAAAACCGGGCTTTGAAATGGTGAAGGAAACAGGTCCGTGGGCACATAGGAGGCGCTTTTCCTTGCGGAAATTATGGCGGTGCTCTATTTTGAAAAAATGAAGATCGACCCGAAAAACCCGCAATGGGCAGAACGGGACCGGCTGGTACTTTCCCCGGGGCACGCCACGGTGGCACTGTATCCGACGCTTGCCCTGGAGGGGATTTTTTCCGGCAAAGCGGCTGAAAACGTTCCAGCAAAGATCGACGGGTCGCTTTCGGGGCACGCGGAAATGAGGAACAGCCGAAGGAGTGATATGTCGACCGGATCGCTGGGCCAGGGTTCTCGGCGGCGGTCGGGATGGCCGGCCGCGAAAATGACGGGAAACGGATGCACGGTCTATGCAATTTTGGGAGACGGGGAATTCAGGAAGGCCAGATATGGGAAGCGATGATGCATGCGGGAGCGCATGGGCCTGATAACCTGGTGGTGGCTACCGGACTGCAATAAGGTGCAGCTTGACGGTAATGGTAAAGGAGGTGCGTGGATACAGGGCGACCAAGGCGAAATTTGAAAGTTTTGGAATGCATACGCAAAAGAATCGACGGACATAAGGTGCGGGAGAGATCGCGCAGGCAATCGACGCGGCAAAGGAGAGACGGTGGCAAAGGCGCACATACGATTATTGCGGATACCATCAAAGGTAAAGGGTTTCTTTATGGAAGGCGCAAAAATCAGTGGCACGAAAACGCCGGAGCGATGAAGAATTTGAGCAGGCTTTTTTGAATTAAAAGAGGGATTGAGGATGAAAGGAAAATTTCGCCAAGGGGACGGTATATGGAGACACGCCAAAGGAGATCGAGCGGATGAAAGAGTTGTCGTGCTGGATGCGGACGTGAGCACCTGTACTATGTCATGGCTGTTTGGGGAAGTTTACCCGGAACGGTTTTTAATGGTAGGAATCGCCGAAGCGAACATGGTTGGTATGGCAGCCGGCATGGCGGCGTTTAAGCCCCTTCGTGAGCTCCTTCGCGATGTTCATAGCGGGCAGAACGTTTGACCAGATTCGCAATGGTGGCATACCCGGGGCTCAATGTGAAGCTGATCGGTACGCACGCCGACTTATCGGGTGAAGACGGAGTGACCCACCAGTGCCTGATGAGGATAACTGATGAGGAGCATCCCGGGGATGGTGGTCATTTGCCCGGCGGACGGAAATGAAACAAGGCAGGCAGTGCTTACGTTGAACCAGTATGAAGGACCCGCATATTTCGATCGGCCGGGCAGCCGTAGAAACGGTTACCGACTTTGAGGCGTATTCATTCGAGATCGGGAAAGCGGTGGAAATGCGTCAGGGAAGCGACCTACCGTTATTGCCTGCGGGATCACCGTGGGCAAGGCCTCGAGGCGGCGAACATATTAGCGGGGGAAGGCGTGCGGACAAGGGGTGCCCAATATGCATACGACGATCGCCGATCGACCGGAAGCGTCGGGCGGCGGCGCGGGAGACCAAGATCGTAACGGCGGAAGAGCACAACGTTATGGGGAGGCCTCGGCAGCGCGGTCAGCGAGGTCGGGGCGAATGTTGCCCGGTGCCGGTGCTTAAGGTCGGCACGCAGGACACCTTTCGGGCGTTCCGGAAACGCGGACCGGCTGCTGGAGATGTACGGAATCAGCACCGGCGCGATCGTAAAGAAGGCAAAGGAAGCTTTGGAACTGAAATAGATGGAAGGAAATGCAATGAAAAACAATAAAAGCAGAGAAATTGACGCGGGAAGCGTTCTCAGTGGAATTTGGCACCTATGTGAATATCACAGAGCCGGAAGGAAACAGCCTGGGAGATTTTTCAACGATAAGGGCCTGTTCCCAGTCTCCGGGGATATGCCGGTCGCCTTCGCCGCTCCTGCTGCACGGTGCGGATGAAATGGTCGTTACGATGGCGGGAATAATACGACGGAGAGGGGCATTATTAGCCGCGGACGATGATATCGTGATCCATGGCTGCCGACAGGGGCGCCGGTTCCCGGTTCGACACGGGCCTTTATCGTTCCAAAAGGGACGATGGTGATTTTGAAAACGGGCGTATGGCATTTGAGGTTTTCCGCCCACAAGGACGCGGGACATGTATTGATCGTTCTTTTCCGAACGCATTTATAAAACGGATTGCTGTGTGGTGGAGTATGCAAAGAAAAAGAAAACCACATCAAAATCGAATTGTAAAAACATTTGGAATGGAGAAGGAATTATGAGCACAAAAATGTAATGGAGCAGTTTTCCCTGAAAGACAGGACGGCGATTGTTACCGGCGGCGGGCAGGGCCTGGGGCAAGTTCATGGCGATTCGCCCGCTGCCCAGGCGGGAGCGGATATCGTGATCGCCGCCCGGCGGGTCGAAACGGCGCTTGCGACAGAAGCTGATTGAGCAGGAGGGCGTGAAATGCACCGTAATCGGGCGATATGCGCAACGAGGACGATGTGAAAGCCATGGTCGCCCAGGTAATGGATGAATACGGAAAAATCGATATCCTGTTCAACAACGCAGGACATGGCTCGGCGACGACGTGCGAGAAAGTGACCACGGAGGACTGGAAAAGAGGTCATTGACGTTAACCTTTACGGGACCGTTTATCGTCTCGCGGAGGTCGGCGTTGCGATGCTTCAGCAGGCGGGAGACATGAACATCGGCTCTGGCGTCCGGCTTGATCGTCAATACGCCGCAGAACCAATGTGCGTACAACGCCTCCAAGGGCGGACTTATCATGCCGACTAAGTCTATGGCGACGGAATGGGCGATGCGCGGTGTGGGGTGTGAAACGCGCTTTGCCCGGGATACATGCGCACGGAAATGAGCGAAGACCGCTACCAGCGCAAGGATCCGGCAATCGAGCGCTGGTTCTCCGCGACGCCCATGGGGCGATCTGGGCAGATGGAGCTGATGGGGGATCGCGGTCTGCCTGGCGTCGGACGCGTCCAGCTTTAAACGGGCGCCGTATATTCGTGGACGGCGGCAATATAATGGCAGAGCCGGTTAAAAGAAAAAATTTTAGCTAAAACGCTAAATAAATAAAAATGGAGGAAAATCATTATGAAAAATTTTCACTGATCGCTGTGGCCCTGTTCATGGCAATCGCACTTGTTGCCTGTTCGGCAGTCGACAGATTCACCGGCAGCTGCTGAACCGTCCGCTCCGGCTGAACAAAGCACGGAAGCTTCCGCAGAGGCGCGGCGGCGGAGGGGCGATCAAAATAGGCGTTTCCGTGGCGGACCAGTCTAACCCGTTCTACATTGAAATACTGGACGGCATGGAATCCGCAGTCCAGGGCGACGACCAGCTGATCGTAATGGACGCCGGGTTCGACGCGGCAAAGCAGATCACACAGACATCGAGGACATGATCCAGCAGGGCGTCAGCGTTAAATGATCGACCCTTGTGGACTCGAACGGAACGGAATCAGGCTTCGCTGAATGCGTGCAAAGCGGCGGGCATTCCGGTTGTATGCTATAACTCGCCGGTCGACGATACGAGCCTCGTGGCGAGCACGGTTGCAACGGACAACTTCATGGCGGGCCAGCTGATCGGCGAGGCGCTTTGGAAAGCGCTTGAAGGCAAGGGACAGGTCGTGATGCTGACTTACAACGTGGCCCAGGTTTGCGCGGACAGGGCGAACGGCTTTTCAAGGACGCGCTCTCCAAATATCCCGACATCGAAATCGTTGAAGAGCAGGAAATCCAGCCCGGCGTCGATACGGCAATGCCGGTGATGGAAAATATGCTGCAGGCGTATCCGACCTTACGGGTGTGTTGCACTCAACGATCCTTCGGCAATCGGTCGCGCGGCGGCCGTTGACAGCGCGGGTAAGCTCGGCCAGATCAAGATCGTGGGCGTAGACGGTTCCGAAGACGGAATGGCCGCAATCAAGAAGGCAAGATGTTTGCGTCGGCTTCCCAGGATCCGGTTGAAATCGGCAAGCAGAGCATCGAGATTGCGTACAAGGTAATCGCGGTGAAACGGTAGAAGGGGACATCAAGGTCCCGAGCGCGCTGGTTACGGCCGAGACGATGGAAGCGGGAGAATAATTCAAATTCCAGGATACTGAAAATATCGAGGGTAAAGGGGGTGTGCCGCTGTCCGTCCACGGCATGGCGGCACCTTTTCCTCTATGCTTTGCAAAACATATGAAGCATATGGAAGATTTCGACTGATTGCTTTATGGAGGGCAGGTATGGAAAATGAATACTATCTGGAAATGTCGGGCATCAGTAAGACATTTCCGGGCGCTAAGGTGCTTGACAGCATTGAATTCAATGTGAAGGCCGGCGAAGTGCGTGCCCTGATGGGCGAGAAACGGCGCGGGAAAATCGACCTTAATTAAAATATTGGGCGGGATCTATGACATGGACCCCGGACAGGGGAACGATCCGGATCAACGGGCAGGAAGCCAAAATCAATACGGTACAGGATGCACAGCATTACGGAATTGGTATCATCCACCAGGAAATCAGCCTCGCGGAGAACATGTCGATCGCGGATAACCTCTTTATGGGGGAAAGAAATCAAGGGCGGAGCGCTTTTGAACGACCGGGAAATGGTTCGCAGGTCGCAGGCGGTCCTGGAAGAGATGGGGCTGAGCGTCGACGCACGTACAAAGGTGCGGGACCTGAGCATTGCGAAACAACAGATGGTGGAGATCAGCAGGGCGCTGCTGTCGAACGCCAGGATCATCGTGATGGACGAACCGACTTCTTTCTTTGACAAAACAGAGATAGATCAGCTTTTTTGCAGATAGATAAACTGAAAATCAGGGATTGCCATTATTTATATCTCTCACAGGATGGACGAAATTTTTGAAATAGCGGATTCTATTTCCATTTTGCGGGACGGAAAAATGATTGGGACGGATACGGTGGAAAATCTGACGCAGGACAAGGTAATCAGCATGATGGTTGGTCGTGAGCTGGAGATTTTCAAACGGGACGGGAAAATAGATGTGGGCGAAGTTTGCCTGGAAGTCAAGCATTATTCCAACAAGAAAATTAACGATATTAATTTTTCCCCTGCGGAAAGGGGAAATCGTCAGGTTTGCCGGCCTTGTAGGCGCGGGACGGACTGAGCTTGCCAGGGCGATCTTTGGGATCGACAAGGTGGATTCCGGGGAGCTTTACATAAACGGCGAACTGGTGAATATTCAAAAATACACAGGATGCGATCAGGCATGGCATCGGGTATGTTCCTGAAGACAGGAAAACGGAAGGGCTGTTCCTGATGCACACAATCAAATACAACACCTCTATCGTCGTGCTGGATAAATTCATCAAGAATGTAGGCGTCAACAAAAAATATGAAAACGAGCTGACCGGAAAGTACGCGGACGCCCTCTATCAAGATGACGTCTCCGGAACAAAAGGTGCAGTTCCTTTCCGGCGGCAACCAGCAGAAAGTGGTCCTTGGGAAATGGATGGCTGCCGACCCGATATTTTTATCCTCGACGAGCCGACGAGGCGTCGACGTTGGCGCGAAGGCTGAAATCTACCAGCTGATCTACGGACTTGCCAAGCAGGGAAAAAGCCGTTATGCTGATTTCCTCTGAAATGGAGGAGATCATCAACCTCAGCGACCGGATCGTCGTTATGCACGAAGGTTCGGTGACGGGAGTGCTTGACAAATAACGAAACATCAAGGGCAAAAGGCAGGAAGAAATTATGTGGTTTGCTTCAAGGAGGGAAAGAAATGCAAAAATTAATGAAAACAAGATTTGGAGCCGGCTCGAACCCGGTCGTCGTCTTTTTTCAAAATAACATGGGCATACTGATTGCGCTGCTTGCGCTTTGCGCGGTTTTGTCTATCGCGACGGACTCGTTTTTAACGGCAAATAACCTGCTTACCGTACTGCGGCAAATATGCATCAACGCATTCCTTTGCGATCGGCATGACCTTTGTGCTGATTATCGGCGGGATTGACTTGACCGTGGGCTCGGTGGTCGGGGCGAGCGGCGTTGCGGTGGTTATGCTGATGGAAGGCGGTGTTGAGATCGCTCCGGCGATCATCGTGGCGCTCCTGTTCGAGCGGCGATCGGCCTGATAAACGGCACGATCATCGCTTTCACGGGCATGCCGCCTTCATCGTGACGCTTTCTTTGATGGGATCGCTGCGCGGGCTGTGTTACCTGATTACGGATGGGCGGTCCGTGGCCTCGAAAAACGAATTGTTTACGGTGATTGGCAACGGTTACCTGTTTGGAATCCCGATCCCGATCTATATCCTTGTCGTGACCGCGGTCGTGATGTCGATCCTGCTTTTACAAGACTAAAATTCGGCAGGCGGATGTATGCGGTGGGCGGAAACGAGAATGCGGCGCGTTTTGCGGGCATCAAAATCATAGGCCTTACGGTCCGCGTTTATATGATTTCCGGTATCCTTTCAGCGCTTGCGGGCACGTCAACTTGCATCCCGGATGTATTCGGGCCAGCCGACGGCAGGCAACGGATATGAAGCGGACGCCATCGCTGCGGCGGTGCTGGGCGGTACGAGTTTCAACGGCGGGATCGGGACGATCGGCGGGACGATTATCGGCGCGCTGGTGATCGGAATACTCAGCAACGGCCTGAACCTGCCCATATCCGTCTTATGTACAGATGATTATCAAGGACTGGTTATCATCTTGGCCGTAGGTTTTGATATCCTCAAAAACAGGAAGATGGCAAGACAATGATGGAAACGCCCATGAGCGGAAGAAATTATGTGCTGGGGGCGGATTTTGGCAGCGATTCGGTGCGCGCGGTGGTAGTGGACCTTGCGGACGGCTCTATGTGCGCGGGAAGCCGTATGCACATACCCAAGGTGGGACGATGGTTTGTACCAGATGCCAGAGGAAGGGATTTTCCGGCAGCATCCGGCGGATTACCTCGAAGTGCTGGAAACGGTTGCCGCGGAAGCGCTTTTGAAAGGCCGGGGGACGGGAGTGCGAAGGGCGGTACGGGGAATCGCGGTGGATACCACCGGCTCGACGCCGTGCCCTGTCGACCGGGCGGGAACCTCTTGCGCTTACAAGGGGCTTTGAAGAAGAACCCGAGCGATATTTCATCTGTGGAAGGAGCGCGGCGGCAAGCGAAGCGGGAGAAATCAACCGCGTACTCTCTGACTGGCATGGACTGATTATACCAAGTACCAGGCGTCTATTCCAGCGAATGGTATTGGGCGAAGATACTGCGCACCAGCCGCTTGTCGGAAAAATACGGAGGCCGCATTTAGCTGGGTCGAGCATTGCGACTGATTACGGGAGAACTTGCCGGCAATACGGACCCGCTGACGATGTACCGATGCTCGTGTGCCGCCGGGCATAAAGCGCTGTGGCACAGCGAGTGGAACGGACTTCCGGATGCGGAGTGCCTTGGATCGCTGGATCCGGCGCTGAAAAAAAACGCCCTTTAATTTTGGCCGGAAACGTGCGGCCGGCGGGGGGACGAGTTGGTACGCCAGTGAAAAATGGGCGAAGAGGCTTATTCTGCCGGCGTGGAGCGGCCGGGGCGGATGCTCGTTTGACGCGCATGCCGGCGCGGTGGGGGGGATCTGTGAGCGGGTCCCGTCGCCAATCTTGGGACCTCCGCCGTCGACATGATGATAGAGCGGGCGGAGCGCCTGCGGGACAGGCGGATGACCTACGCCTGCGGGATGGCGGAAGATTCGATCCTTCCCGGGATATGGGGATTGAAGCGGTGCAGTCTGCCTTTGGCGACGTATACGCATGGCTGAAACGGTTCCTGATATGGCCAAGCGAGCAGTTTGGGGATGAACAAAAACGAGAAGGGAAACTGTCGGAAAAGCTGCTCGGAGAATTGACGAGGCAGGCGGAGGCTCGATGCAGGAGCGCGCTGCCCGCGCTCGACTGGTTCAATGGCAGGCGCTATCCGTATGCGGATGAATTTGCACGCGGAGCGATCGCGGGGCTTTCCTGAACTGAGCCGCCGCAGGTGTTTCAAAGCCTTGTTTTCGCCACGGCGTTCGGTTGGAAGCGGATTGTTGACAGCCTGAGCCGGGAAGGGCTTGCCATTGAAAAATAATCGCCGTCGGGGGGGATTGCGCAGAAAACCCCTTATGTGATGCAGACGATGGCGGATGCGCTGGAACGTCCACTTCCGTTTCGGCGTCAGCGCAGGCCTGCGCCCGCGGTGCTGCGGTATTTGCGGCGGTGGCATGCGGGCATATCCCGATATGTTTACGGCGCAGAAGGCGATTTGTGAAGGATATGTGAGCGAATATATCCCCGATGCCGCGCGGAAAGGCAGTTACGCGGAGGCGTTCCGGCGGTATTGCCGTCTTGGGGAGAACGCAGGATGAATCAGGGCGAAACGGGTGAGGATATGCGGAGGGGCTGGACCTGCGGCCGGGAAGAAAGACCGACTGCTCCTACTTAGAATAAAAAGACCGATCCGGCAGGCAAGAGCCTGCCCCTGATTTTTTCGGCAGGCGGAAAAGGCCTTGACGGCCCGGCCTGCGGATGGTATAGTAGCGGTAATAAAAGAGGGAGGCAGTTTGATGCGCAATATTTCTTGCTAAAGACATTTTATGTTGGGAGAAAGGGATGCTTTATTTGCATTCGTGGTTTCCGTGCAAGAAATTACGTTTCAGGATTGCCGGCAGAGTAAGAATTGTTTATGGTACCTTTATGACCTGCAGGAAAATAACGTATTTTCCTGCAGGTTTTTTCGTATTGGTCCGGTCTTTGCTGCAGGAGGAACGGACGCCCGGAGGAGGGTGATGGCAATGTCGCAAATCAGCGTGAACGACCTGTCGTTTTGCTACGACGGCAGCTGTGATATGATTTTTAAACATGTTTCCTTTCAGGTCGATACGGACTGGAAGCTGGGCTTTTACGGGACGAAACGGCTGCGGGAAGACTACTTTTCTGAAGCTGCTTATGGGAAAATATTCATACGGCGGTACGATTTCGAGCGCCGTAAAGTTTGAGTATTTTCCGTTTGAAAACGCCGACCCATGGGAATTTACAGGGAACGTCGTAAGCGGGATATGCCCGGCTATGGAAGAATGGCAGATTTCCCGGAACTGAACCTTCTCGAAGTGCGGCAGGACGTTTTGCGGCGGCCGTTTGGAACGCTGAGCAACGGCGAGCAAACCAAGGTGCTGCTGGCGGCGTTTGTTCCTGAAGGAAAACAGCTTTTTTGTTGCTCGACGAGCCGACCAACCACCTGATGCGCGGGCGCGTACGGTGGCCGGGTATCTGCGCCGGAAAAAGGATTTATACTCGTGTCGCACGACAGGAATTTCTGGACCTGTGTGTCGACCATATTTTAGCGATCAACCGGACAAACATTGAATTATTAAATGGGAATTTTTCCATGGCTCACGCATAAGAAAACGGGATGCCTACGAGCTGGAACGGAACAATCAACTGAAAAGGAGGTCCGCAGGTTGTCCGGGACCGCCCGGCAGAAAGCGGAGTGGGCGGAGCAGGCGGAGCGGGTCCCGAAAGGCAGCGTGTTGCCGGGCTGCGCCGACTGGGTATATCGGCCGCAAGGCGAAAATGATGAAGCGGGCAAAGGCGGCGGAGGTGCGTACGGCAAGGGCTGCGGAAGAAAAGGCGAAGCTGCTGAACAATATAGAAAGGACGGACAAGGTGGTTGTGCGGCCGCTTGCGTTTCACGCGCAGCGGCTGGCGGAGCCTGGAAAGACGTCCGCATCCGGTATGGAGGCAAGGAAATCTGCGGGCCGGTCGGCTTTTCCGTGGAGCGGGAGAGAGAATCGCCCTGGTGGGGAAAAAAACGGCAGCGGGAAAATCAAGCGCCCTGAAGCTGATAAGCGGGGAAAAAGATCGACCATGGCGGAATGCTTTTACCGCATCGGGACCGTCGTTCTTACGTTCCGCAGACCCGTCCTTCCTGAAGGGTCCGCTTGACGCGTATGCGGAGGGAAGCGATTGACCGGATTGTTTCTGACGCTGCTGCGCAAGCTTAACTTTACGCGGGAACAATTTGAAAAGGATATGGCGGATTTCAGCCGGACAGAAGAAAAAGGTCGTGCTTGCAAGGAGCCTCGCCGAACGGGCGCACCTTTATATTTGGGACGAGCCCCTGAATTATATCGACGTACTGGTCCCGCATGCAGATCGAGCGGCTGATCTGCGAATGCACGCCCACCATGCTGTTTGTGGAGCACGACGGCGCATTTGTGCAAAATATTGCGGACAGGTTTGTAAGCCTGTAAGTTTTTTGATAAAATGGAACGGACGAAGTTGGAAAACGCGCAAAAGCCCGGAAAGCGGGATTCGGCGAGCGAGGTAACGAATTTTAGTTTTCAGGTTGAGAAAAAAAAGACGGGGGCAGCAAGAGCGCGTGCAGGGCGCCTTTGCGACCCCGCACGGCGAGATCAAAACGCCCACGGGCTTATGCCGGTGGGCACGCAGGCGACGGTCAAGGCGATGACGAACGACCAGGTTCTCGCGGGGCGCGCAGATCATCCTTGGGAATACCACCGTCTTTATATGCGGCCGGGGCACGAACTGATCCGCGAAGCGGGCGGGCTGCACCGGTTTATGAACTGGAAAACTGATTTTGACGGACAGCGGCGGTTTCAGGTGTTCAGCCTCGGCGACCTCAGGAAGCCATGACAGAGGAAGGGGTGGAGTTCCAGTCGCACCTCGACGGGTCGCGGCATATGTTCACCCCCTGAAGGCAGTGGAAATAAGAGGAGGCTCTCAGCTCGGACATTATGATGGTGCTTGACGAATGTGCACGCCTTTATCCGGCGGACTTTGATTATACGAAGCATTCCATGGAGCGACACACCGGTGGGCAAAGCGGTGCAAGGAGGCGCGACGCGGGACGACCAGGCGTTGTTTGGCATTGTGCAGGAGGGATGTATCCGACCTGCGCAAGCAGAGCGCGGAGTGAGATTGCCCGGCTCGACTTTATCGGCAATGCGATCGGCGGGCTTTCCGTAGGGAACCAAAGCCGGTGATGTATGAGATGCTCGATGTGGTCACGGACATTGCCGGAGGAAAAGCCACGCTACCTGATGGGCGTGGGCACGGCGGACTGCCCGTGGAGGGGGTGGCCCGCGGGGTGGATATGTTTGACTGCGTATTACAGACGCGGATCGCGCAACGGACGGCGTTGGTGCGCAACAGAAGCTTGATCCGCAATGCGGAGTATGCAAGGATTTCGGCCCATCGACGAGGCTTGCGATTGTTATGCGTGCCGCAATCATACGCGGGCCTATATCAGCACCTGATTAAGACAGGGGAGATATTATATTTTGCTTTCCATTCACAACACGAGGTTTACGATCCGCCTGATGGAGGAGAGATACGCGGGCATATCGAGGCGAAACGTTTGGCGAATCGGCGCGGATTCATGGAAGATTTCCGCATATAAAGCGAAATAATGGTTGACTTTGCGCGTGCTTTACCGATAATATAAATATTAGTATTTTTTGAATTTGAAAGGCGGTAAAAAGTATGCCAGTAAGTGATGGTGGCGCGACAAGCGCAGCCGGTTCCAGCAATATGATGATGATGCTCTTCCGATCCTGCTGATCGTCATCGTACTGATTATTGTTCGAACAAGAGAAGAGAAACAGTTTAAAACATGCTCGGCAATTTGCGCGTGGGCGATATGATTAAGACGATCGGCGGCTTCTATGGTAAAGTCGTTATGATTAAAGAGGACCTCGACCATCGAGTGCGGTCCGGACAAGACGAAGCTGGTGCTTTCGAAGGGGCGATCGCTTCTGTGGAGAGCTTTGAGGAAGGAAAAGGAAATTCCGGAGAAGACAGACGCCAAGAAGGACGACGCCAAAGATTCTTCCGAAAAGACCTCAAAAAAAAGGGGAAATAACTTGAGTTTCGGGATGCTGTGTGGTACAATACACGGGTAAAAGTTTCGAGGGAGGAATTTCTGATGAAGCACATTAAGACGGTAACCAAGAGCAATCTGAAGGATACGTTGCGTACGGGCGGCTGCAGGGGAATGCCAGACGTCATGCCAATCGGCCTGCAAAACGTCGTGCACGCTCGCAAACCAGAAGTGCGAAAAGAAAAACTGATTTTTTAGAGTAATGAGGTGGCGGCATGTGACAATGCCGCCATTTTTTCATGTACGGCATCCGGCCGGAGCGCACGTTTTCCAAAGCGTGCGCGGCAGAAAATGCGTGCGAATGCGTTTTAAGAAGGGGAAATAATGGTTCATTTAATAGAGTTTTGCGGGAAGTATGCGGCGCTGGACGTGGAATCCGGGTCGGTGCACGCGATCGATAAGACCGCAATGAGCGTGCTTTGCATTTAAAAATGCGGGCAAGACAAACGAACAGATCGTAAACGACCTGGGGAGGAAGCGCGCGAGGCGCTGGATGAGATCGAGGAGCTCGAGCGGCAGGGCCTTTTATATTCGGAATGCGAAATCAGCGGCGAAAACGCGCAGTTTAACACACCTGTGATTAAAGCGCTGTGCCTGCTTGTTGCGCAGGACTGCAACCTCCGGTGCTCTTACTGTTTTGCGGACACCGGGGAATACCACGGGCGCGGGCGCTGATGGATGCGGAGACGGCAAAGGCGGCAATCGATTTTTTTGATCGGGCATTCGGCGGGCGCAGGAACCTCGAGGTTGATTTTTTTTCGGCGGCGAGCCGCTGATGAATTTGATGTTGTGAAGCAGACCGTGGAATACGGAAGACAGCAGGAAAAGGCGCATGGCAAGAATATTCGCTTTACGCTGACGACAAACGCCTACCATGTGACGGACGAGATGGCGGATTTTATCAACAAAGAGATGAAAAACGTAGTCATCAGTATTGACGGGCGAAAAGAGATACGATAAGATGCGTAAAACGTCGCCGGAAAAGGCAGCTACGACAGGGTGCTGGAAAATGCGCGCAAGATCGTGGACGGGCGCAAAGGTCAGAATACTATGTGCGCGGTACCTATACGGCGGAAAATCTTGATTTTTCAAACGACGTATGCGCAATTGCTGATGCGGGCTTTGACCAGATTTCCGAACCGGTGGTAACGGGCGAGCTATGCAATCAGGGCGGAGCATATTCCGCAGCTGAAACATGAATATGAGATTCTGGCGCGCGAATACCTGAAGCGGGAAAAGGCGGGACGGGATTCAATTTTTTCCATTTTTTATGATCGATCTTAATTCAGGTCCGTGCCTGAACAAGCGGCTCCGGGGATGGGGGCGGGAAGCGAATATTTGGCGGTGACGGCCGACGGTAACCTTTATCCCTGCCACCAGTTTGCCGGTATGGAGGATTTTTACATGGGCAACGTCCATGATGCGGATGTGGACCAGGAATCAAAAGATGTTTATGGATACCCATGTTTTCACCAAAAAGGATGCAGCGAATGCTGGGCGAAATATTATTGCTCGGGCGGGTGTGCGGCAAACGCATACCATTCCACCGGGATATCAGGAAGCCATATGAAATTGGCTGCGAGACGGAAAAAAAAGCGGATCGAGACCGCGATAGCGATCAAGGTTTTCGAGGAGGACTTACTATGATTACAAAAGGTAAAAGGAAACGTTGCAGATCGACGCAACGGCTTTCGTACATAAAAGCGCGGTGGTTGCGGGCGATGTTATATTGAAGGAGAATGCGAGCGTCTGGCCGTGTGCAGTCGTGCGGGGAGACATCAGGCAGCCGATTTTGATAGGGAAAAATTCCAATGTGCAGGATAACAGTGTGCTGCATACCAACGATGAAGAGCCGCTTGTGATCGGCGATAATGTTGTGGTGGGGCATAATGCGAATCTGCATTCCTGCGAGATCGGGGAGGGTCCCTGATCGGCATCAGCGCGGTGGTGCTGGACGGCGTTAAGATCGGGAAGAACTGCCTTGTGGCGGCGGGGGCGCTTGTAACGCCGAACAAGGAATTCCCGGACGGAAGCATGATCATGGGGTCGCCGTGCCAAGGCGACGGACGCTGGGGCAGAAGGATATCGATTATCAGCGCAGCCTCGTAGAGCATTATGTAAACGAAGCAAAAGAATATCTGGAGACGGAAGAACAAGTAAAACCGGGGAAAAAAGCGGCGGCCTTCTGGCAGCCGCTTTTTTGGTGCGGCAAAACTTGCACAGAAGCGTATTTTTCGTTATACTAAATAAATCAATTGTTTCATTTCATAAAAAAAAAAAAGGGGAATTTGTATGGAGTTTGATTGGGGCGTAGTTATCTCTTTTTATTGGCTATTTTGTCTTTGTTCTGCTGATCGGGTTTTATTTTTTATAAGAAATCATCCAACCTTTCAGATTATATGCTCGGCGGCAGGGGGCTCAATCCGGCGGTGACGGCGCTTTCCGCGCAGGCATCGGACATGAGCGGGTGGCTCCTGATGGGGCTGCCGGGGCGCTGTATCTTTCCGGTATGAGAGGTATGGATCGGGGTCGGCCTCGCTGTGGGCGCATACCGCTCATGGCTGGTCGTTGCCAAACGCCTGCGCCAGTATTCCTATGTGGCGGGCGATTCAATGCAGTTCCGCAATACGAAAACCGCTTTATACGATGAAAGGCGTCCTTCGCCTGATTAGTTCAGCGGTTATTCTGGTCTTTTTACTTTTATGTAGTCTCGGGATTTGTATCCGGCAGGACGGTATTTACGGCGGTCTTCCCGGGATGGATTACCAGGCGGCGATGATTATCTGCGCAGCGGTCATCGTGTTTATACCGTTTATGGGCGGATTTAAGGCTGTGTGCTGGACGGACTTCTTTCAGGGGCATGCTGATGCTGGTGGCGATTTTTGTCGTGCCGCTTGCCGCTATGGGTAACTTGGCGGGCCTACGAGGCGGTAAACGCGGCCGAACAACATTGCGCCCGGGTTCCTCGACCCGTTTACCACGGACGGCACGCCGCTTTCGCCGATGGTGCTGATCTCAAACCTTGCGTGGGGCCTCGATTTATTGGTATGCCGCATATTATCATCCGCTATATGGCGATCAAAGAACCGCGCATGATAAAGACCTCGCGGAGGATTGCCACGGGATGGATCGTACTTGCGCTTTGCGGGCGCTGTGATGGTGGGTATCATTGGCCGGGTTACCTCGCGATATGTTCACGGATGCGGCGGGCGCGCAGACCGTGTTCCTGGTGATGGCAGGGGAAGCTCTTTGTGCCTGTAATCGCGGGCATTCTGCTTTCGGCGATTCTTGCGGCCGTTATGAGCACGGCGGATTCCCAGCTGCTGGTTGCGTCTTCGGCGATTACAGCTGATGTTATAAAGAAGTTACAAAGAAAAAACCTTCCGAAAAGAAATGATGTGGATCGGGCGAATCGGTGTGATTATTATCGCGGTGATCGCGGCTGTGCTACACGCGATCCGCGACCTCTATGTCGGTCGTTTCCTTCGCATGGGCGGGCTTCGGCAGCGCTTTCGGTCCGATCGTGCTACTTGCGCTGTTCTGGAAACGGACGACGGCGAGGATCGCATTGCCGGGATGGCGACCGGATTCGTGATTTCGATCCTGTGGAACCAGCTGTGGGCTGGACCGACAGGGCTGTATGAGATCGTGCCCGGCTTCCTGCTTGCGCTGGCGGTTTGCGTCATCGTGAGCCTGTTGGATAAAAACCTTCTGCCGATATCGAAAAGGAATTCGAGGAAGCAAAAGTGAGCGAAGCGTAAGGCTATTAATGTGAAACAAAAGGCGGGTCCGCGCGTAAAGGGCCCGCCTTTTTTTATGCCAGGAACTGTTATTTGTGTTTGATAAACGTACCCGTCCTGCAATTCGGAAAAACGCTTCGTCGAGTTCGTCCGGCGTATTCATTACGATGGGGCCGCCCCATGAGACCGGTTCTTTGAGCGGTTTCCCGGCAAAATAGGCGAAACGGACTCCGTCGGGACCGGCGTGCACGGTGAATTGATCCCCGTGGCCGAACAGGGCCGCGGTTTTTCAGGATAAGCTGCTTGCCATCCCCGAAGCGCGCGCTTCCCTCGAAGAGATACACAAATACATTTTTTTCGGCATCTGTTGGAAACGCGAGCGTCCCGCCGGGGAGCGACCGCAACGTCGAGCAGGTCGGCCTTCACGTAACCGCCCTGCGCCCGGCCATCCTGGCCGTCGAAGGACCCGCCGATGATACGCACGGTCGCGCTGCCGCGTTCGACTGCGGTAATCATATCCTCTGTGATATCGAAATACTTAGGCTCCGTCATTTTATCTTTTCGGGAAGGTTAATCCAAGCTGGTAGCCAAGCATGCGGTCCGCAGCCTGGGGCATCTCCTGGTGGAGCACGCCGCTTCCGGCCGTCATCCACTGGCAGCCGCCGTCACAAATACTCCCTTTATTGCCCATGCTGTCGCTGTGTTCGATACCGCCGTGAATCAGATAAGTCACGGTTTCGATCCCACGGTGCGGATGCCAGGGAACCCCTTGATATAATCGGCGGGATTTTGGAATCGAACGCGTCGAGCATGAGGAACGGATCGAAGTCCTCCACGTCGCGTCCAGAGATGACGCGCACTAAGTCACGCCCGCTCCATCCTGTGTATGGATCCCTGTTACGGTTTTTATGATATTTCTGTCTGCCATAATATCGCTCCTTTCGAGTTATGCTATTAATAAACGGTTTCCACCCGCTTACCATATTTTGCGGTATACTGGATGGGAGGAGGAAAGCAATGAAACGGAATATTATTATCGACTGCGATCCTGGCCACGACGACGCGGTGGCACTTGTGCTTGCGGCGCGCGGCGAGGCCTCGCGCTGATGGGTGTGACGGTGGTGGCGGGCAATAGCGGACTTGCGAGCACCGTGCGCAATGCGCTCAACATACTTGCTTTGCGGGGGCAAAAGACGTACCTGTGTACGCCGGATGTGGGAAACCGTTGGAACGGGATTGCTGAACCAGTCCGGCGAGGGATACATGGTAAAGACGGACTGGGGACTACCGGTTTGATGCGGAGGCGGAGCGGCCGCAGGAAAAAATCTGTAGACTATCTGGCGGAGACATTGAATGCCGCAAAAGAGAAGGTTACGCTCGTGTGCCTCGGACCGCTGACCAATATTGCGGCGGCGTTCCGGAAATGCCCGAATGCAGGCGGAATGTGGAATGCCTCTCGCGTAATTATGGGCGGGCGGTTGTACGTACCGGGCAACGTTACGCCCGCGGCTGAATTTAATTTCTATGTGGACCCTGAGGCGGCGGAAATTGTGATGTCGAGCGGGTGTAAAATCTATTTTGCATCCGCTTGACGTGACGATGCGCGCTTTATTCGGGAAGGAAGAGATCGAAGCGCTCCGATGTTCAACAAGCAGGCTGGCGCGGTTTGTGGGGAGTCTGCTCGCGCTATATGCGGGACCTACGAGCGTGAGCTTGGATTTTATGCCTGTCCGGTGCATGACGCACTGTGCATCGGCGTACTGGTGGAGCCCCACTGGTGGGTATGAAAATACCGCAATCGGCGTCCTCACTGCAGGGAGAATGGCTGGGAAATGCGTGCCCGGTGCTGCCGGAGGGGGAACACATGGTTTGGCACGAAGATCGACAGCAGGAGATTTGTGAAGCTCGTGACAGATATGGTTTCGGCGGAAGAATAATTTGTTTGGTTTGGGGAAAATGCCTTATATATATACCATCAGGCAAAGGAAAAGGATGGTGTGATATCATGACAGAGAAATATTTTTTTGGGATTTCAGGAAGTTCCCTTTTGGAGAGTTCCAGGATGCGCGCAAAGGCGGAAGAAAGGGATATACGGTTGCCGCGGGCCAGGGAAAATGGATACCGGAATATGAACTGAAAAATGGAGATGTAATCCGGGGCGATAAGCAGGGCGGTTTTAACCGGATGGAAGGCGGAGAACCGCAGGAGAGATGGAGCGTCGGTACGGTAAACCAGTATTCGCAGGGAGAAGCGATGGGGACTGGGAGACGTGGCTTTCTTTATGCCGGCGAAATAGACTGGAAGAAAAACTCCCGCGTTTTTTTGCGGGAGTTTTTATCAGAAAAAAAGGATTGTGTATTTTAAAAAAAAATCTGATAAAATATTATGGTGTCAGAAATAAATGTCTGGGTGTGGCTCAGCTTGGTAGAGTACCTGAATGGGGTTCAGGGGTCGGAGGTTCAAATCCCTCTCACCCAGACCAAGAGAACCGCTCAACCGATAGGGTTTGAGCAGTTTTTTATTTAGATTTTGTAAATGTTAAAATCCATATCCTTAAAAACATTGAACACGATCCTATCTATCGAAGCCGTGTTTGCCTTAGATAGTCTTTACTGTCTGTACTGCAATCTCTGCGGCTTCTTTATTCGGGAAGTGAAATTCGCCTGTGGAAATACAGCAAAATGCAATACTATTCAATTTATGTTCGGCGGCTATATCAAAGACATGATTTATAGCAGGCCGCAAGCGAGGCCGCAATCTTCCTGTGTCAAATCGCCGTGAATGATTGGGCCAACGGTATGAATCACATATTTGCTGGGCAGGTTATAGGCGCTCGTGATCTTTGCGCTGCCTGTCGGCTCTGCGTGTTTTGCTTCTGCATGATGTCAAAGCAATTCTGCCGAAGCTGTACGCCCGCCCGTGTGAATGGCGTTGTCAATACAACCGTGGCAAGGGATGAAGCAACCTAAAAAACTGGCTGTTGGCGGCGTTTACAATCGCGTCAACTGCGCAAGCCGGGTAATATCACCTTGCCAAAGGTACAACCTATCGTCCGATGGACAGGGAGGTATATCTTCAGCCTGACACTGCCTTTCGCTTTTGTTTCTTCCTGCAGGAAAGCATCCTGTACAGAAAGAAATTCCTCTGAAACAGGTTTGGGCGGCCGAATATTCACAAGCGAACGCAATAACGCCCGTTTTTTGTGCGTAGCCGTTAGGAATTTGTATATCCTCTGCCGGGTGTTCATGCACAAAGATAATCCAGCATATAATCAAGACGTTTTGCCTGTTCCATAATGATGTCCTCCTTCACAGCGTAGTAATGTGCGTATGGCAGGTGCAATATCTTCCGTGAAAGCAACCGTGCGCCGTATATTTTCCTTTGCACCGTTCGGATAATCCCGATTGAACCTGACAAAGGGTTGCATCCACATTCTGATATGTGATCTGCTCAAAGGAAAACGGATAATGCCCGGTGTATTATAGCCGACGCCAAGCTCTAACAGCACGAGTTTTTTTTATCCAGTACTTTTTGATGTAATCGCTGTACCTCGTATGGTTTGGCGCCACACTTCATTCTCTACAAAGTATTCGTCTTTCCGCACATGCACGGACATATCCCCGCCGCATATCGGACACTTCGAACAAGGCTAGATGGTATTTTCAGATCAACAGCATTCTCTATCATTTCACGCACAGCGGCTTCATTTCGGTATAGCTTACTGTGGCATCCTTTGGCGCATTGGAAAAGCCGTAATCGCCTGTATGGCGAAAAACCTTTCCATGGAAAACCCCGCTTTTTCAAACTGTGCGTCCACATTCGTTGTGATAACGAAATAGTCCCTGTCTTGTATCAGTTTAAGCAATTCCTTATATAATGGCAGGGCAGGAACGTCCCATCTGTTAGCGGCACATATGCCGCGCCCAATCCCATATAGCTCTTCCTGTGTCTTATATGGGTGAAGGTTGCCGAATACATTCTTCCACTCCATACTTTTTGATAAAGTCGGCAAATTGTTTTTCAAACCGCTCACGGAATAGGATAATCCCGCCCGAAGCGGATAGCCCCGCGCCCGCGCCTATCAAAATATATTCCGCATTTTGCACCGCCTTATATGCCCGTTCAGCCTTTTGCCGTAATCATTTTTCATCTGCAAACCCTCTGTATATCACTGCTCCTGCCAAACAAGCCTCTTTGCAGTTCCCGCAGGGAAGACAATTTCGTTGTTCAATTTGTACGGGATATCCATACGGATACAGCTTGGATTGCGGTTTTCCGAGGCAATCCTTTGCCATTTCTGTTATCGCCGCATACCCGTTGTGGGTAAGCTGTGCATGGAAATCCTTACCTTTAAGGTTACAAAGTACAGCTTTTCATAAAATAAAGATCAATGGCTTTTTTCATGTTGTATTCCTTTCCCTGCGGATATATTGTCCTTACCCGCCGACAACGGTAAAACGCTCTTTTGATATGCTCGCCATTTTCGATTTCGTCCACCATAGCAATCGCGTAATCCGCGTAACTGATTTCACTTGTCCAGCGGAATTGACAAGCAGTTCTTCGCCGCCTGCCCTGTACTTGCCGGTGCGCGCCTTCCGCATCAAAATTCGCGGATGGGCTGATATATGTCCAGTTCACATCATTGCGGGTTTTGAGTTCATTAAACGCCGCGCACATGTTTGTGCAAAGGGGTTTGAACGTGTCAGGAAGTCCGGGTGTCCATGACGCAGGTAAAGTGTGCTGTGGGTCAACATACAGGCCGCCCGCGCCGCCAGCGACGAGCAGGCGGTTGGGTTTGCCGCTCAAAACATCCGCCA
>VOFB01003153.1_pt1 | contig 20548 bp, 29 predicted proteins | sample 5384141 | NCBI WGS metagenome assembly VOFB01 (sample SAMN12384721, study PRJNA508395) | human gut metagenome | isolation source: healthy gut A | host: Homo sapiens | reverse complement strand
AAAGGAGATATAGGCTTTGTATTTCAGATGTTATTCATCACTATCAAGTACTGACACCCGGTGTAAATAAAGCGACTTATCTGATTGCATCGCCATTTGCGATAGCCAAATTTGCAGATATCATGCAATCCATGGCTCCGGAATACCCAATCATCAAGGCGGAAAAGGTTGAACCGGAGGTATATAGGGTTATAAATGCAATTTTAGAGACAGAACAGTCGGATATTACTGTTGCACAGGCATATCTTCAAATTGTGTTGGCACGCTGCATAGGAAAATTAAATTTGGTAGAAAAGAGCAGTGTGGGGAGCAACGATCTTATTTACCAGACAGTTTCCTATATATCAGCAAATTTCAAGAAGAAGTTTTCGTTGGAAGAGATGGCAAAAGACCTGGGCGTGAGCAAATATGTTTTATCCAGACTCTTTTCCAAGACATTTCATAGAAACTTTAATCAATATCTTAACGATGCAAGGCTGAACTATGCATGCCATCGTTTGGAAAAATACGAGTGATTCTATTACAAACATTTGTATGGATAGTGGATTTGAAAGTCAGAGAACGTTTAACCGAGTATTTAAATCAACGGCATGAAAGATATATTACCTGCAGAGATGGAAATCCGTACGATTATGTGACGAGCGTGATTTCAAAGGTATACCTACCGCAGCTTTGGATTTACGCCGATTGAAACCCCATGCATGGAAAATATTGCAAACCTTTCCAACAAGCAGGGCGGCGAGAACGAGAAACTGATCTTTAAAGTATTAAAGCGTGGCGAGAAGAATTAAATCTCGAGACCGCAAAGGAAGAGGCGGATGTGGTCGATTTCGGTATGCGTTACGATCTGACCGTTCCGCTTTCCCGTTTCTATGCAAACCATGCCAATGATCTGCCGACACCGTTTAAGGCATTGCAGATCGGAAGCGTGTGGAGAGCCGACCGTCCGCAGCGTGGACGTTACCGCCAGTTTACCCAGTGCGATATTGATATCATTGGTGAGCCGAGCAATCTGGCAGAGATCGAGCTGATCCTGGCGACAACCACAACGATCGGAAGACTCGGATTTAAGAATTTCGAGATCCGCATCAATGAGCGCCGTATCTTAAAGGCGATGGCAGCATACAGTGGATTTGCAGAGGAAGATTACGACAGTATTTTCATCACCCTAGATAAGATGGACAAGATCGGTCTTGACGGTGTGGCAGCAGAACTCGAGGAAGAAGGCTATGCAAAAGAGTCGATTGACAAATACTTAGAGCTGTTTGAGTTATTAAAAGACCGCAAGGATGTTGCGGAAGTGCCTGGCATTCTTAAAGGACAAGCTGGGAGATTTTCTGGATCAGGAAGTGGCAGACAGTCTGACAGAGATCGCAACGGCAGTCAATGCGACAAAGAATGCAGAGTTTACACTGGTCTTTGATCCGACACTCGTGCGCGGCATGAGCTATTATACCGGAACCATTTTTGAGATCGCAATGCCGGAGCTTGGTGCAGCCTGCGGCGGCGGTGGAAGATACGACAAGATGATTGGAAAATTCACAGGCAACGATGTGCCGGCATGTGGTTTTTCCATCGGTTTTGAGCGTATCATCCTTCTTCTGATGGAGAGCGGGTTCAAAATTCCGGAGCGTCCGAAGAGAGTTGCTTACTTAGTAGAAAAGAAGTATCCGGCAGAGAAACTTGTGGATGTGATGAAACAGGCAAAAGAAGCCCGCGAGAACGGACAGCAGGTATTGGTTGTCCGCATGAACAAGAACAAGAAATTCCAGAAAGAAGCAGCTTTCCAAAGAAGGATACGAAGAATTTGAGGAGTTTTTTAACAAATAGAATAAGGAGAGTATAAAGGAGACAATCATGGCAGAATCAATGAAAGGCTTACACAGAAGCCATAGATGTACCGAGGTAAGCAGTGCCAACATCGGTGAAAAAAGTAACCGTCATGGGATGGGTACAGAAGAGAAGAAATTTAGGAAGTCTGATCTTTATCGACCTGCGTGACAGAAGTGGTCTGTTACAGATCGTGTTTGACGAGGAGAGTGTCGGAGCAGAGGGATTTGCAAAGGCAGGAACTTTAAGAAGTGAATATGTAGTGGCTGTTGAAGGAACGGTACAGAAACGTTCCGCAGCGGTCAATGAAAACTTAAAGACTGGTGATATCGAAGTGATCGCAACCAGTCTTCGCATTTTATCCGAGTCACAGACACCTCCGTTTGCAATTGAGGAGAACAGCCAGACCAAAGAAGATATTCGTCTGAAATACCGTTATCTGGATCTGCGCAGACCGGACATTCAAAAGAACTTAATGCTGAAAAGCCGTGTGCTCGGACTGATGCGTCAGTTTATGGCAAACGAGGGATTTTTAGAGATCGAGACTCCGATCCTGTGCAAGTCCACACCGGAAGGTGCCAGAGATTATCTTGTGCCAAGCCGTGTGCATCCGGGAAATTTCTATGCACTGCCACAGTCTCCGCAGCTGTTCAAACAGCTTCTGATGGCATCCGGCTATGACCGGTATATCCAGATCGCAAAATGTTTCCGTGACGAGGACCTGCGTGCCGACCGTCAGCCGGAGTTTACACAGGCAGATATGGAGCTTTCCTTTTTGTTGATATCGACGATGTCATTGATGTCAACGAGCGTCTGTTAAAATTTGTATTTAAGGAAGCCATCGGTGTGGACGTGCAGATTCCGCTGCAGCGTATGCCGTGGCAGGAAGCCATGGATCGTTTCGGTTCCGACAAGCCGGATACCCGTTTCGGTATGGAACTGGTCGATGTATCCGAGACCGTAAAGGGCTGTGGATTCGGTGTATTTACCGGTGCACTAGAAAACGGTGGTTCTGTCCGTGGTATCAATGTCGAGGGACAGGGACATATGCCGCGTAAGAAGATTGACAAGCTGGTGGAGCATGCAAAGGGCTGCGGTGCCAAAGGGACTTGCTTATCTGTGCATTAACGAAGATGGCACTTACAAGTCTTCTTTCGCAAAGTTTATGACAGAAGACGAGTTAAACGCACTTGTTGCAAAGATGAACGGCAAGCCGGGCGATCTGCTTTTGTTTGCAGCAGATAAAAATAAGATCGTATGGAACGTACTGGGCGCACTTCGTTTACAGCTTGGAGAAGAACTTGGACTGATCGATGAGAACAAGTACAATTTCCTGTGGGTAACAGAATTCCCACTTCTGGAGTGGTCCGATGAAGAGAACCGCTTTATGGCAATGCATCATCCATTTACCATGCCGATGGAAGAAGACTGGGATAAGATCGACAGTGATCCGGGCTGCGTCAGAGCAAAAGCATACGATATCGTATTAAATGGTACAGAGCTTGGCGGTGGTTCCGTCCGTATCCATCAGGATGACATTCAGGAGAAGATGTTTGAGGTGCTTGGATTTACCAAGGAACGCGCACATGAGCAGTTTGGATTCCTGTTAGATGCATTCAAATACGGTGTGCCGCCACACGCAGGATTGGCTTACGGTGGTACACGTTCCATCCGTGATTATGCATTCCCGATGGTACATGCAGATTCCATCCGCGTTTTGCCTTTGCGGCGGAGCTGTGGGATGAAAAGGGAAAGGAGATACCGGTTTCTTTTTGCTTTTTGAAAACGGATTGTTATGAGGGAGAGACAGTCGGATACGAGACACAGTTTTGGAAAATTTTGACAGCTCCCAATACCCATATGGGTGGAAAAATGCTAAGTTTGATGAGAGCGGCTGGAAAAACCTGTTCCGGCAGGGTGGGCAGATTACACGCTGACGAAACAGCCGACGGAGATGCTCTCTTACATGGAATATCAGTTGGAGACGATAAAGCTGCACGCTGGTAATGAGCATCCACTAGAACCGATAAAGCTGTACTCTGATGCCGTACAGCCATTGAAACCGACAAAGTCAGAGCACAAATGTGCAGATCATAACAGTCATATACATCAGATCACACCGTCCGTGATAAGACAAGATCCCGATGGTTCGATCCTTCTGGATGCGGGCGAAGAGATCACAGGCATGATCCTGCTCACCGCGGAGGGGAAAGACGGCGATCAGGTGAAGTTGTTTTATGGGGAGGAACTGGATGAAACGGGCAGTGTGCGCTATGATATGCGATGCAACTGCTGTTACAGGGAAATCTGGACGCTGGCGGATGGCAGATGAATTTGATCCGTATGATTACAAAGGGATTCCGGTATGTTAAGATCGTGCCTGACGGGGGGCGTTAAACTGTCGGATATCCGTTTTCTGGTAAGGCATTATCCGATGGATGAATCACTTTGTGAGTTAAAGACAGAGGAGAAAACATTAGAAAATATTTTTCAAATCTGCAAAAATGCAGTGCGTCTTGGAACACAGGAGAATTATGTGGACTGCCCGACGAGGGAAAAAGGTCAGTACTTAGGGGATGCGGTCGTGACGGCGCACGCGCAGGTACTTTTGACCGGAAAGACGGATATGCTGTTAAAATGCATCGATCAGTTTGCACAGACAGCGAGGGTCTGTCCGGGACTGCTTGCGGTTGCGCCGGGCGGCCTGATGCAGGAGATTGCAGATTTTTCACTGTTGTATTCGCAGCTCCTTTTGCTGTATTATCGTTTTACCGGGGAGAAAGAGACGGTGGACCGTTATTATGGAATCGCAGATGGGATTTTAAAACATTTTTCGCAGTATGCGAGGGAGGACGGTCTGTTAGAGCAGGTCGCTGACAAATGGAATCTTGTGGACTGGCCGGAAAATCTGCGGGATGGATATGATTTTCCACTGACGAGACCTGTGGTGGCGCCAAGCTGCCATAATGTGATCAATGCACTCTACATCGGGGCGATGGAGACACAGAATACGCTGGCAGAGATCTGTGGAAGGGAAATGCCGTATCAGACGAAAGAAATTAAAAAAGCATACCGGAACGCTTTTTACCGGGAAAAGACAGGACTTTTAGCGGACAGCGAGACGAGCAGCCACGCGGCACTGCATTCGAATGTTTATGCGATGTACTTTCATTTACTTCCCAAAGCGGATGAACAGAAAATACTGACATTTATGGAACAGAAGGGATTTTCCTGCGGCGTGATGCTGAGTTATTTTGTACTGCGTGTGTTCGCAGAACGCGGACAGTACGATATGGTGTATGAGCTGCTGGTCAATGAGGGGGAACACGGATGGGTCAACATGCTGCGCGAGGGTGCAACGACCTGTTTTGAGGCCTGGGGAAAGACCAGAAATGGAATACCAGCCTGTGCCACCCCTGGGCATCTGCACCGGTCCCGATTTTGATCGAGGAGATCGCGGGGGTACATATCGATGCGGCAGAGAAGGATGGATATTACTGGACACTGCACATCCCGGAGAAAATCAGGGAGTTTCGCCTCTGTGTGCCGGTGAAAGGGAAAAAAATCATTGTTGAAAAGAAAATGGGGAAGAATATGCAGTTATCAGAGAAGACAAAGAATAATTTAAAAGGCGTTATGCCGATTACAAAAGAGGAGCGCGAGGATGCGCTGGCATCTGCCTGCATGCAGGTAAAGCGTGTTCTGCCGGAATTTACGACAAAATTTCAGAATGCATACAGTGAAAATGGATTTTACCGTCCAATCGACAACGTGGAGTGGACGACGGGATTCTGGACGGGGAGATCTGGCTTGCCTATGAATATGGCGGGGAGGACGTTCTGTTAAAGGCGGCAGAGATCCAGATGCAGGATTTCCTGCACCGGATCGAGCAGAAGATCTGTGGGATCATCATGATATGGGATTTTTGTATACACCATCCTGTGTCGCAGGTTATAAGCTGACCGGTTCCGGGACGGGAAAAAGAGCGGCGCTCCTTGCGGCAGACCAGTTAAAGAGCCGTTTTCAGGAAAAGGGAGAATTTATCCAGGCGTGGGGCGCTATGGGAGAGCCGGAAAATTACAGGCTGATCATAGACTGTCTGCTCAACGTACCGCTGCTTTACTGGGCGTCACAGGAAACGGGAGATGAGAGTTACCGTCAGATCGCTGACCGGCATGTACATACCACACTTGAAAATGTGATCCGCCCGGACTTTTCGACCTGGCATACATTTTTCTTTGATCCGGTAACTGGAAATCCGGATCACGGGGCAACCTGTCAGGGCTACCGGGACGGTTCTGCCTGGGCGAGAGGCCAGGCGTGGGAATTTACGGAACGGCACTCGCATACCGCTATACAAAAAGAGAGGAATACAAATATATTTTCCGTGGTGTCAGTAAATATTATATAGAGCATCTGCCGAAAGATCTCGTACCGTACTGGGATCTGGAGTTTTCGGATGGTGATGCACAGCCGAGGGATTCTTCCTCCGCCTCCATTGCAGCGTGCGGAATGCTTGAGATGGCAAAATACTTATATGATGAGGAGGCGGCATTTTACCGGGATCTTGCGGAAAAATTTATTGGTTCTGTATACCGGAACTATGCGGTAAAAGATTTTGAAAAATCCAACGGGATCGTACTGCACAGCACATATTCGAACCGTTCGCCGTATAATACCTGCAATCCGTGCGGTGTGGATGAGTGCAATAGCTGGGGCGATTATTTTTACATGGAGGCGCTGACGAGGCTGCAGAAAGACTGGCAGATCTACTGGTAAAGGGGAAGAGATGGAATTTTACAGGATAAATGCGCAGATGCTCCCGAAGGTAAATTTTGTGGATGAGACAGAGATAAGACCGCCTTATGTCCACAGGAAACGCAGGGCGGGAGAACAGATCTTATATTTTATCCGGCACGGGGAGATGCATCTGCTTGAGGACGGAAAGCCTCTGATCTTAAAGCCGGGGATGTCTGTCTGCTGGATAAGAATCGCACGCATGAGGGAACAAAGGCGACGACCTGCAATTATTATTATGTACATTTCATGCATGGGGAGATGGAACTGGTCGATGCAAAAGAAGAGGAAGTCGCAAAGCAGCAGTTTGAACGCCGGAGAAAGGCGATGGCAAAGGAGCCGTGTGAGCCTTATGGAAGTTATGATGAGAGTGAGATCTGGCTGCCGAAATACTGGCATATCAAAAAGTCACCGACCAGATCCACATTGATGAGCTGATCAAGCAGGCGATCGCGGAGGATTACAGCACGTTTGAGAATCATAAGATCCTCTGTGCCTGCCGGATACAGGAGGCGTTGATCGAGATCGCGCGCTGTTTTGCGACAGCGGAACGCGAAAGGACTGCAGGCGGGTTCCCGGAAAGCTATTATAAAGTCCAGAAAATACAGGAATGGTTAAATTCATCTTATGCGGCAGAAATTTCGGGGGAGCGGTTAGGGGAGGAGTTTGACGGCAATTTTGATTACATGAACCGCATCTTTAAGCGCGTGACCGGACAGACCATTTTTCAGTATCTGACGGCAGTGCGCATGGAACATGCCAAGCGCCTGATTGCGCAGACGACGATGCATACCGGGGTAATTGGCCAGGAGGTCGGCTATCCCGATGAATATTATTTCAGCAAGGTGTTTAAGCGCAATGTCGGGATGTCGCCATGCGCCTACGCAGATTCCCTGTCAAAAAATAAGTTGTGAAAAGTCGCTAAAAGACAAAAAACGTCACTATTCTCCATTGTATCATACCTCTGTTTTTTACTATGATGTGTTTAAAAGAAAAAACATAGACCGTAGTAAAAATGGAGGTATTTTTTATGCTTATCAATAAAACAGAACTGTTATTAAGTGAGGGATGGAAGTTTCATTTTGGAGAATGTGAGGAGGCATGGTATCAGGGATATGACGATCGTGCATTTGAGCGTGTCATGCTGCCGCATGACTGGGCAGTGGCTTATCCGTTTTCAAAACAATATTCCAGCGGCACCGGATATCTCACGGGCGGGATCGGCTGGTACCGGCTGCATTTTTATCTGCCAGAGGAATATCAGGGGAAATCGATCCGTCTGGTATTTGACAGTGTGTATAAAAACAGCCAGGTGTGGGTCAACAGTTATTATCAGGGAAAACACCCGTATGGTTACACCGGATTTTCCTATGATATCTCTGGGATCGCACATTTTGGGGAGCAGGAAAATGTGGTCAGTGTGAAAGTGACGCACACGGACATTGCGGATTCGAGATGGTACACGGGAAGTGGGATCACGCGGAAAGTCACTCTTGTGGTGGAAGAACAGGTGCATCCGGCAGAATATGGCGTGACGTTTGTGACAGAGAAACTTGTGGCTGATGGGAAAGAGTTTCCGGAAGTGCAGGCGGCAGTCAGTATCCATCATGAGATATGCAACCAGACGAAGGAGCAGAAAACATGTGTGGTCTGCACAAAACTGTCTGATCCGCAGGGAACACCTGTGGCAGAGTGGAAAGAACAGGTACAGATCCCGGCAGGAAATACGGTATCCTGCAGCATGCATGGCACCATCCGTGATCCGAAGTGCTGGTCGCCGGAGCACCCGGATCTCTATGGGATGGAAACCTGGTATGAGACAACGGACGAGGATGGAAAGAAAATATCTTATCTTGCAGATAAACAGAAGGTAGGGATCCGTGTGGCAGAATTTGACGCGGACCGGGGATTTTTCTTAAACGGTGTGCCGATGAAAATCAAAGGTGTCTGTGTGCATCATGACGCCGGCTGTCTCGGCGCTGCGGTGACAAAGGAAGTATGGCACAGACGGTTTGCAAAACTAAAGGAATGTGGCTGTAATGCGATCCGGTGCAGCCACAACCCGCATATGCCGGAACTGTATGAGCTGTGCGACACGATGGGATTTCTTGTGATGGATGAGGCGTTTGATGAGTGGGAAAATGCAAAAAACAAATGGTCCACGGGACACAATGTTTATCCGCCAAAACATCAGGGTTATTTTGAAGATTTTCCAGAATGGCACGAAAAGGATCTGCGTGCCATGGTAAGGCGTGACCGCAATCATCCGTCCATCATTTTGTGGAGCATCGGAAATGAGATTGACTATCCAAACGATCCGTATTGTCATCCGAGTTTTCTGGAGATGACCGGAAATAACGACGCGAATAAACCGGCGGCAGAACGGCAGTATGATCCGGCAAAACCGGACATGCGAAGACTGCTTCCGATCGCCGAAGAACTTTCCAGTATTGTAAAGAGTGAAGATAAGAGCCGTCCGGTCACCATGGCGCTTGCCTACCCGGAGCTGTCTGCAAAACTTGGTATATTAGAGCATCTGGATGTGGCAGGCTACAACTATAAGGAGCAGTATTACGAAGCCGACCACAGAGATTTCCCACAGATCCGTTTTTAGGGGAGTGAAAACGGACACAGCTATGAGGCGTGGGATGCGGTAAAATCAAACGATTATATCAGCGGACAGTTTTTGTGGACGGGGATCGATTATTTAGGGGAGGCACATGGCTGGCCGGTTCATGGATCGGGAGCCGGGATTTTGGACTGCGCCGGATTTGAAAAAGCAAGATATTTCCGCAGGAAATCGTTGTGGTGTGAAGAACCGCAGCTTTATCTTGCCACAAGACTGTGGAGTGAGGAGTCTGCCGAGTGGATTCCGTGTCGGGAAAACTGGAATTATAAAGCCGGAGAAAAGGTCATCGTAATGTGTTACTCAAATCTGCCGGAGACAGCTGTTTTTATCAATGGAAAAGAGGCTGGCAGACAGATCGGCTACAACGACGACGGTGCATATCGTTTTGAGGTACTCTGGGAGGCAGGGATCCTTGAGGCAAGCGGTTATGATGAAAACGGAAATATGATAGAACAGGAGAGACTGGTTACCACGGAGAACGCTGCTGGCATCAAGGCAGAGGTCTATCAGCCGGAGGAGATTCCTTTCAAGAGACACAGAAAAACGGATATCTCTATCAGGTCGCGCTCACACTTGTGGATCAAAATGGGCAGAAGGTTGTCTGGGATGACAGAAAACTGCGTGTGGCAGTGAGCGGGGCAGGCATGTTAGCAGGAATTGAGAACGGGGATCTGTCGGATGTGACTCCATATGCGGAAAATGCGAGAAAGACAAAGGACGGAAGGCTCATGATCTATGTGAGAAGAATAAAAAAAGGAAAGATCCGTGTAGAAATTTCAGAGACAGACAGCATAGCACAAAAGAACTGCATAGCAGAAAAAGGAGGAATGCATCTTGAAGTGGAAATGGATTGATGCAGACTGCACCAGCGTTACCACGGCAGAGGGAACGCTGACGCTGAAAGGATTGTTTATCCGTTGTTTATTGAACAGCTTTTTGATGAATAGGACCGGTACGGTCAATACGCTGATGCTTGGGCACTATGCGGATGATGCAGTCGCGGCAGTCGGTGCGGCAAACCAGGTGATCGGATTTTTGTACACGTTTTATGCGGTATTCAGCGGCGGCGCATCGGTCGTCATCAGCCACAGACTGGGGGCGGGAGATGAAAAAAGGGCGTCGGATGCAGCGTTTACCTCCATCGTGTGCGGAGGTGCAATCAGCCTGATCTTAGGAACGATACTGGCATTTTTTGCAGGTGCAGTCATGCGTCCGATGCAGTTAGAAACATCGGTGTATGAGATGGCGGTGGTATATTTTCGCATCTGTATCGGCTTTTCCGTACTGCAGGGCATTATTTCTGCTATCTCCGCGGTACTGCGCAGTTATGGAAAACCGAAACTTGCAGTGACGGTATCTTTGTTTATGAATATCGTGAATGCAGTGTTAAATTACGTTGTGATTTTCCAGCCGGTGAAAATTGTGCCGGAGGGCGTGGAAGGTATCGCAATGGCAAACGTGGCAAGCCATGGGACGGCGCTTTTACTTGGCGTCTGGTTTCTGTTCCATTGCGGACTGCATCTTGATTTTGCATCGAAAAATTTAAAGACATTATCCTGCGTGGGTGGAATCTTAAAGATCGGACTGCCGGGAGGGATCAGTTCCCTGTCGTATTCCTTTTCACAGATCGTGTCAACATCGATCTTAGCAGTGCTTGGAACAGCGGCGCTCACCGCAAAGATCTATGTTTCATCCATCGTGTTTTATGTCTATGTGACCGGAATGTCACTCGGGCTTTCCACCGCGATCCTGATGGGATGGATGACGGGTGCAAAGGAGTATGAAAAGGCATACCGGCTGAACCAGCAGGTGTTAAAAATCGCGGTCAGCTTAAATATCGTGCTTTCGGTTCTGATCTTTCTCTGCCATAGACCGTTGATGCATTTATTTACGCAGAGTGAGGAGATCATCGGGATGACGGGAGTGATCTTTTTATCGATATTTTGTGGAGATCGGGCGCGCATTTAACCATGTTGAGGACAATTCACTCCGGGGAGCGGGGGATGTGTTCTTCCCGATGGTCATCGCCGTGATCTCCTGCTGGGGCGTCAGCATTTTGTTTGCATATCTGCTTGGGATACGCCTTGGGATGGGACTGGCAGGATGCTGGATCGCGTTCATGCTCGATGAGATGTTCCGCGGAAGTATCTTTTTTATCCGTTTCCGCTCACGAAAATGGACGAAAAAAGAATCTGACCCTATATTGACAAACCTGCAAAATCCCGATAAAATTAACTTGAAAACGTTTTCAAATATGACTTTTAAGGGGATGGCCGATGGGCAGTGAGTTAAATATTTATAAAATTGCACAGGAAGCGGGAGTTTCACCGGCAACAGTGTCGAGAGTCATGACAAAAAATGCGAGGGTGAGCGAGGAAAAGAGAGCGCGTGTGGAAGCAGTGATCCGCAAATATGATTACAGGCCAAACGCGCTTGCGCAGGGACTGATCAAGACGAAAACGAACGTCATCGGTGTGCTTGCTGCAGATCTGGTCAATCCTTATTATTCATCCATGGTGGAAAACTGTGAGAAGGAGATCATTGCGCGCGGGTATGTGCCAATGATCTGCGGAACATTAAGCAATCCGGATCTTGAGGTGGAATATATTCAGAAAATGTTTGACATGCGTATGGATGCGATCATCATTATCGGGGGAAAATCAGACAGCCTTGTCACGGAGCCGGAATACGCAGATCTGATCAACCGTGTCGCTGAATCCATCCCGGTCATCACAACAGGAAAAGTGGAGGGCGGTGAGTGCTGCCAGGTCACAATCGACGAGGCAGAGGGTATGAACCAGAGCATGGAGTGTCTGATCGGTTTAGGACATAGAAGGATCGCACTGATCGGCGGAGTCGAGGAGATGAAATCCACCTATGATAAACGCATCCGCTACCGCAGTCTGCTGCGAAAGAACGGTCTGACCTACCGTGAGCGCTATGTGATCAATTCTGATTATTCGATCGAGGGCGGTTATCAGGGATTTGAGGCACTCTTTCAGGGAAATAAGACACTTCCCACGGCGGTGATCGCGATCAACGACTACAGTGCAGTGGGTGTGATGCGCTCCATCAAAGAGCATGGATTTAGGATCCCGGAGGATATTTCTCTCATCAGTTTTGATAATACGTTTATTGTAGATACCGTCATACCAAGGCTGAGCAGTATTTCCTATGATTATGAAGCATTTGGAAAGCTTTTGGTTGACACCGCATTAGATAAGATTGGCGGAAAAGAAGTACCGGAGGTACAGAAAGTAACACCGACTCTGATCATCAGAGAATCCGTAGCGGAGTTAAAACGGTAAAATCCGTTAGAATGACGGAAAAATAAAATAAATGTGAAATAAATATGTACAAAAAGTAAAATAACCTGTTGACAACTCATAATATGTATTGTAATATAACAATATGAAAAAGGGTTTCAAATTAAAAAAGCACTATAAAATACACAACTGGTGTAAAAGCCGGCTGCATGGATGGTGTTTACGCAGCGAAGGTGTAAGATAAGTGCTGGAAACATGCAAAAAAGAAGATATAAAGGCGTTTCTGACACTTAAGATCAAAAAATATTACACCTTATGGAAGATGGCAGACAGTTTTGTGAAAAATATAAGTGCTTTGTTTTACAAGGTTTTGAAATCGGTTTCAAGAAAACGTTGGAGAGGGGAAAATATATGAAAAAGAGAACGGTGTTACAAAACAGGTTGGCAAAAAACTAAACTTCTGGCAGAAACTCTGGAAGTACCGTGTACTGACACTGATGTGTGTCCCGGCAATGATTTTTTCTTTGCATTTAACTACATGCCGCTCCCAGGTATCTATGTGGCATTCGTTAAGTACAATTACAGAGACGGTATTTTCGGAAGCAAGTTTGTAGGGTTACAGAATTTTGAGTTCCTCTGGGAATCAGGAAAACTTTTATCACTGACGAAAAAATACAATTTTATATAATCTGGCATTTATCCTTCTTGGAAATTTACTTGCGGTCGTGGTAGCGATCCTTTTAAATGAAATGAGATGTAAATGGTTCAAGAAAGTATCACAGACGATGATGCTGCTTCCATATTTCATTTCACAGGTTTTAGTCGGATTTCTGGTATTTAACTTATTAAATTATGATACCGGATTTGTAAATGAGATCCTACTAGACTTGGAATGGAAAAATGGGGACCTTACAGTGATCCGCATGTATGGCCGGTACTTTTGGTTATCATTTATCTGTGGCAGCAGACAGGTTACAACTCCGTTGTATATTTTGCATCTATCTGCGGAATTGACGCAGAGATGATAGAGGCATCCAAGGTCGATGGAGCAAATGCATTTCAGAGGATTCGTTACATATTGCTCCCGAGTTTAAAACCTACCGTGATCATCCTGTTACTGTTTGCATTGGGCGGCATCGTAAAAGGTAATTTCGGATTGTTCTACAATATCATTGGTACGAACTCCTTATTATATGACACGACAGATATTATTGAGACGTTTGTTTACAGGGCTACGATGACAGATTTTAACTTCTCCACAGCCTCCGCAGTAGGTCTGTATCAGTCAGTCGTTGGTTTTGTGATCGTTATGATCGTAAACTATGTGGTTAAGAAAATTGAACCGGATTATTCCCTGTTTTAATATCTATGGAGGTCGACTATGAAGAAAAATAACAGCAATAAAGTAAAACTTGGAGCTTCTGATAAGATTGTGCGGGGATTTGGATATGTAGTGATTACAATCTATGCACTGGCATGTATATTTCCATTCCTGTTGATTCTTGGAAGTTCATTTACGGCAGAAGAAGTGATCCGTGCAGAAGGTGTACAGTTGATTCCGAAACAGTTTACACTGGCAGCTTATGAGATGGTCTGCAAGGGCGGTGGTATCTGGAAATCCTATCTGCTCACGATCATCCTGACGGTGGTCGGTACGGCGGTCGGACTGACAATCATAGCAATGACAGGTTATGCACTGCAGAGAAAAGATTTCCCGTTCCGCAACGGAATTTCCTTCTACATATATTTTACAAGCCTGTTTTCCGCAGGACTTGCACCGTACTATCTTCTGATGACACAGACTTACCACTTAAGGACAGCTATTTTGCAGTTTTATTACCGCTTATGATGTCGCCGTGGCTGATCATCATGATGAAAAACTTTGTGAAGGCGATCCCGCATGAGATTACAGAGTCCGGCAAGATCGACGGCGCCGGGGATATGAAGATCTTTGTTTCCCTGATCCTGCCAATGTTAAAACCGGCACTTGCGACGATCGGATTATTCCTTGCACTGGGATACTGGAATGAATGGTATCAGTCCTCTCTCTTCTTAAGCTCGAAAGTGGATGTAAAACCGTTACAGTATACATTATATGAAGTTGTAAATAAAATGGATCAGCTTAAAAACTCCATTGCAGGACAGTATATATCATTGGCAGATATTCCGACAGAGGGAATCAAGATGGCAAATGCGATTCTTGCAACCGGACCGATCATTTTCCTGTATCCATTCGTTCAGAAATATTTTATCAGCGGTATTACCGTTGGAGCCGTAAAAGGCCGATCGATACGATTATCGCTCTGCATGGGGCAGAGTCATAATAAAAGCAGTTTTGTCTTAGAAAAAGACAGATCTGCTGCAAAAATAAATCATATGGAGGGTATGGTATGAAGAAAAGATTTAAGAGACTTGGGGCAATGTTACTGCAGGTACAATGTTACTTGGCGCCACAGCCTGTGGCGGAGGAAGCAATTCTTCCACAACAGGAAATGCAGCAAAATCGGAAGACAGTGCATCCACTACGGAAACAGGGGGAACGACAAGTAGTGGTGACATTGACACATCCGAACATGTAGTGATCACTTATATGGTGACCGGTGATAAACCGGATGGTAAGAGCGCAGAGCGTCTCGATGAGATGATGGAAAAACTGAATGCGATCCTGACCGAAAAGTAAATGCAGAACTTGAGATTTATTACATCGGATGGACAGATTATCTCTCCAACTACAATCTGACACTGGCACAGATGGATGGTTCTGTCGACCTTGTCGGAACTGCTTCTGACTGGCTCGATGCCTGGCCAAACGCAAAGAACGGAGCATTCTTAGAGCTTTCCGAGGATATGTTAAAGACCTACGCACCAAAAACATGGGAGAGCGTAAGCCAGGATCACTGGGATCTGTGTAAATATAACGGCTCAATCTATCTGATCCCGGAGGATAATTACGCACAGTGGACCAACCATGGATTCATCTATCGTCTTGACTGGGCAAAAGAAGCAGGACTGACAGATGGTGTCAAGAGCTGGGAAGACCTTACAACTTACTTTAAATATGTAAAAGAAGCATATCCGGATGTGATTCCATGGGATTCTGACGGTACACAGTATGCACAGATGGCAAACGGCTGGATCACCTCCCACAGCAATTTTGTTGCAATCGACGGTGTCTGTTCCGGCGCATTATGGGGCGGTACAAAAGATGACCTTTACACGATCACAACACCTGCATACACAGACACAGATATGATGGTTGAGTATGCAAAATTAATGAAAGAATGGGATAACATCGGCGTATGGAAGACAGATGTATTAAACAATACTGCTTCCTCAAACCGTGATGATTACCGTATCGGTCGTGTTGCAGCAGAGCAGCACCACACACAGACCTGACAGATCTTTGCAGTGCAACTCCGTCAAATACGATTTATCAGGATGATCCGGATGCAGAGTCAGGTTTCTTCTACTTCGGAGAAGAGACAGGCAACGTAGTAGCACTTTCCATTACTCATGGTGCAATGGCAGTTTCCGCAGCAAGCAAGAACCCGGAAAGAGCACTGATGGTATATGATTTATTAAGAAATGACGAAGAATGCTATAGATTACTCTGCTATGGTATTGAAGGCGTATCTTACGAAATCAACGATGAGGGACTCCGCACAACTCCGGAGGGATACAACTCAGATACAGACAACATCAACGGTATGACCAACTGGTGGTGGGGACGTAACGACGATCTTGAGATCAGAGACGCTACAAGAAACTGGGATGCAATTGACAAACTTTACAGTGAGTATGATTCCTTAAAGATTGATTATCCGTATGGACAGTTTGTACCGGAAGTTGATGATATCCAGTCTAAGATCGATAACATCAACGAAGTATATACCAACTATACAAAACAGATCTCTTATGGTAAATATCAGGGAACTGCGGAGGAGATCGTTGCAGAGATGCAGTCAGCATTAAAACAGGCTGGTATTGAAGAAGCAACCGCAGCACTGCAGGAACAGTTTGATGCATTATACAAATAGGTATACAATAAAGGCATGATGTGCCGCTATTGAACAGAAGGTGTTGATTCTAAGAAATAGGGGATCAACACCTTTTGTTATAGGAAAGAACTGATACAAAAGGAACATTTTGTGAAAAAGAGGAGAGATGGCATGGGCAATTTTGAGATCACAGACAATTTTTTATCTGGATGGAAAACCGTTTCAGATCATATCGGGTGCAATTCATTATTTCAGAATCGTTCCGGAATACTGGCAGGACAGACTTGAAAATTAAAGGCAATGGGATGCAATACAGTGGAGACATATATCCCGTGGAACATGCATGAACCGAAAAAAGGTGAATTCCACTTTGAGGGGATGCTTGACATAGAACGATTTGTAAAAACGGCGCAGGAACTTGGGTTATATGTGATTTTAAGACCGTCGCCGTACATTTGTGCGGAGTGGAATTTGGCGGACTGCCGGCGTGGCTGTTAGCGGAAGATGGAATGAAACTGCGCGTTTCCTATCCGCCGTTTTTAAAACATGTGCAGGATTACTATGATGTATTATTGAAAAAAATCGTGCCGTATCAGATCAATTACGGCGGGCCGGTCATTTTGATGCAGGTCGAAAATGAATACGGATATTATGCAAACGACAGGGAATATCTGCTTGCAATGAGAGATAAAATGCAAAAAGGCGGTGTCGTTGTCCCGCTTGTTACCTCGGACGGACCGTTTGAAGAAAACTTAAACGGGGGTCATTTAGAAGGCGCGCTGCCGACCGGAAATTTTGGATCTAAGACCGAGGAGCGCTTTGAAGTCCTGAAAAATATACGGATGGCGGACCACTCATGTGTACGGAGTTCTGGAGGCTGGTTCGATCACTGGGGAAATGGCGGTCATATGACCGGCAATCTGGAGGAGAGCGTCAAGGACCTCGACAAAATGTTAGAACTCGGTCATGTCAATATTTATATGTTTGAGGGCGGTACGAATTTTGGATTTTATGAATGGCTCGAACTACTATGATGAGCTGACCCCGGATGACATCGTATGACTATGATGCGCTATTGACGGAAGATGGACAGATCACGGAAAAATACCGCAGATACCGCGACGTCATTGCAAAATACAGAGAGATACCGGAAGTCACATTTACGACTGAGATCAAAAGGAAGGCATATGGAACACTTGCAGGCAAAAGAAAAGGTAAGCCTGTTTTCGGTGCTGGATGACCTCAGTGTCCGGTGGAGAGCAGTTTTCCGCAGAGCATGGAAAAACTGGGGCAGAATTACGGCTATATTTTATATCATTCCACATTAGATACGGAGGAGAAACTCGAAAAACTCCGCCTGTGGGGAGGCAAACGACCGTGCCAATATTTTTGTGGATCAAAACCGGTCACAACACTTTACGATCTGGAACTTTTAAAAGAAAAAGAGCTGGATGTCACGTTTGAAAGGGGGGAGCAGATTTTGATATCCCTGATGGAAAATATGGGACGTGTCAATTTCGGACCGCGCATGGAGCACCAGAGAAAGGGCATTGGTCAGTGTGTGCAGATCAACGGACATATGCATAATCGCTGGAGACAGTACACGCTGCCGCTCGACAATATCGAAAAGTTGACTTTTCCAAAGAATACAAAGAAGGGCTGCCGGGATTTACCGTTTTACGGTGGATATCGACGAGACAGCAGACACATTCCTGGATTTTGAGGGATGGGGAAAAGGGCTGTGTCTTTGTAAACGGATTTAATATCGGAAGATTCTGGGAGATCGGACCGCAGAAAAGACTCTATATCCCGGCGCCGCTGCTGAAAAAGGGCGAAAACGAGATCATCGTATTTGAGACAGAGGGAAAGACCCGCGATACGATCGTGTTGAAGGATGAGCCGGATATTGGCTGAGTGTCCACGAAAATAAAAATCAAGTAATATGAATGGAGCAGGGTATGGCAGGATATTTATTTGTACACTTTACCGGGGAAACAGAAGGACGGCGAGCAGATCTATTTTCCGTGAGCCGGGACGGACTGCACTGGACGGATCTAAACGATGGAAAACCGGTACTGTATTCGCATATCGGCGAGTGCGGCGTGCGCGATCCGTTTCGGTAAAAAATCCGCTGAATGGACGTTATTATCTGATCGCAACCGATCTTCGAATCGAAAAGGGTGAGGGCTGGCAGGCAGCGCAGGAGCGCGGCAGCAGGGATATTATTATCTGGGAGTCGGAAGACCTCATTCATTGGGAAAAGGAGCGTGCCCATACGGTCGGCATCCGAATGAGGCTGGCTGTGTCTGGGCGCCGGAGGCTGTGTTTGACGAGGAAGAACAGGCATTTTTAGTTTTTTTTGCATCCAAAGTAAAATGTAAAGGGGAAGAGACTGCAAAGCACCGCATCTATGCCGCTTATACAAAGGATTTTATCACATTTTCAGACACATTTTTGTATATGGAGCGTGAGCGGGATGATCGATACCACGATTTTAAGGAGTAACGGAAAATATTACCGGATCTCAAAGGATGAGACCGACAGCAGGCTGATCTTAGAGGAGTCAGACAGTCTCCGCGGGGATTTTAAGCGGATCTCCTGCCCGGTTTTTGAAAAAATTAAAAGGCGTGGAAGGCCCGGAGGGCTATCTTTTGCCGGATGGCAGGAGCTGGTGTGTGATCGCGGATCAGTTTGCCGAGGGAAAGGGATATCTGCCGATGATCACGGAAGATCTGTCATCGGGTGATTTCACGATTTTGGAAAAAGAAAAAAATATGATCTTGGCAGGACGAAAAAAGACACGGCGGGGTGTTGGAATTAAGTGACGCAGAGTATGAGAGATTAATTAAGGCAGAAATGGAGGGGTAACATGTTATATCCACAGGAAAATAAGATTCGTGGGATCATTGATTTAAACGGAGTGTGGGATTTTGCACTTGGGACAACGGAGGAACCGGGGGATGCGGTGACATTGCCGGAGCAGATGGAGCCAATCGCAGTTCCGGCATCTTACAATGATCAGAAAGATGATATTGCTTACCGGAATCATTACGGTTATGCGTATTACCGGAGAAATATTACAGTGCCTTCTTATTACAAGGGACAGAGACTGGTGCTGCGCTTTGACGCAGTAACACATTTTGCAAAAATTTATCTGAATGGGGTATTGCTCACACAGCATAAAGGAGGATTCCTTCCATTTGAAGTGGATATCACTGACAAATTATGTGCAGGGGAGAGTGCAGAACTGGTCGTTGCTGTGGATAACCGCATTAATCACAGCACACTCCGGTTGGAAATGAGGAGGAACCTCATTTATGGGAGCAGACAATGTAGGAGTGCCGGGAGTTGAAGCTGCAAAACGCTGGAGAAAACCACAGAATCTTCCTAATTTTGATTTCTTTAATTATGCAGGATCAACCGTCCGGTCAGAATTTATACGACACCGAAGGCGTATATCAAAGATGTAACGCTTGTGACAGATATCCGTGGAACAGATGGCATTGTGAATTATCAGGTTAAGACTTCAGATACAGATGGACAGGAAGTTGTACTGCAGATCTTAGATGCCAATGGAAATGAAGTGGCACAGGCAAAAGAAGCACTTCCGGGGGAGATCGTGATACCGGATGCAAAACTGTGGGAGCCATATCCGGGAACACCGTATCTGTATACGGCAGCAGTCACGTTCGGTGATGATTATTATGAGGAGCCGTTTGGCGTGCGTACGGTGCGCGTGGAGGGGACTTCATTTCTGATCAATGGAAAACCGTTTTATTTCAAAGGGTTTGGAAAACATGAGGATTCGGCATTTCATGGACGGGGTATGGATGTCTGTCTGGATGTTAAAGATGTCAATTTGATTCACTGGCTGCATGCAAATTCTTTCCGTACCAGCCATTATCCATATGCGGAAGAAATGTACCGCCTGTGCGACCGTGAAGGAATCGTGATCATCGACGAGGTTCCGGCAGTCGGGATCGGTGCCGGGCAGGAATCAATCCTTATGAGACATTTCCTATCCGTGA
>VOFB01003033.1_pt1 | contig 20566 bp, 28 predicted proteins | sample 5384141 | NCBI WGS metagenome assembly VOFB01 (sample SAMN12384721, study PRJNA508395) | human gut metagenome | isolation source: healthy gut A | host: Homo sapiens | reverse complement strand
CTGGAGGACTTTGCAAAAGATCAGGCACTAGGCTGAGCAGCAGTGGAGTCGGTGGGCAGGTGGCTCTAGAAAAAGATTGCAAAAACCGGAACAGCACCGGAGCCGCAAGGGCTCACAAAAGGTTCCGGGTTTCTGTTTTTAATAGTTATGCGGTAGCCTTCGCCTTACTCAGAAGGGGAAGATGGTACGGACCGACTGGGTGGATGTGACTGAAAACAGTGTGCGCTCCACGGCCTGGTCCAATGGTTTGGCCCACAGCTTTACATACCGGGAGATGCAGGTGGCCTATGCGACCCTGCCCTCCAATAATCAGGAAAAAGACCCAGCTGCTCATCCAGCTGCTGGCTCAGCACCCGGAAGGCATCGTCCTGTACGACCGCACGCAGCCCCATGCCGTGTTGCTGACCGATTATACGAACGGCGTGTTCTATTGCTCCGACCCGGCCGGGAACATCTCCTCCGGCCGCATCCCACTCACCAGCTCCAGCGTGTCCATTGCACGGGCGTCCTGCTACTGGTATGTGAGCGCCGACCACAACGGCGCAGCCCTGCAGGCAGATGACCTGCGGCTGGAAGGCATGCGTTATCCGGTCAATGTGCGCACCGGCAGCGGCATGGCCCTTACCGGCACCGCCAACAGCACCTCCGGCAGCACGCTGGAAGGTGTGCAGGTGGCCATCCTGGACGAGAACGACAAGATCGTGCAGTCCGCACAGGCCCAGGTGGGCGGAACCAGCTTCTCCCTCAAGACGCTGGACGACCAGATCCACTTCGGTGAGCTGCCCACGGGCTGCTACACCTACATGGTCATCGTGACCGAGTCCAGCGGCGAGACCCTTTGCTTCGCCAGCGACTTCACCGTTTCGGATGCCGCCACCAGCACCGCTACCTATTGGTCGGTGCAGGACCCCGACGGTACCAAACTTACCGACCAGACCATTACGGCCACGGCGGAAGAAACGATCCAGAGCACCCTCGGCTGGCTGTCCGGCCTGTTTGGCTGATCCCTTCTGCATGCATTTCACAGGGCCTGTCTCCTTCGGGAGATGGGCTCTTTTTTTATCCGGACAGGGAAGTTCCGGGGTAGTAATGGGCCAGGATGTCGGCAAAGTTCTGCCCCTGCTCGGCCAGTGCCTTGGCACCCCACTGGCTGAGCCCCACGCCATGGCCGTAGCCTTTTGTGGTAAAACAGAACGCACCGCTCTCATACCGGACCGTGAAGCAGGTGCTGCGCAGGCCCAGCGCCTGCCGCAGGGCCGTACCGGTGATGCGCTGCCCGCAGACCGGCAGGGCAGCAACATAACCGGCGGCGGTGTACTCCGGGGTGCCGAACCACTGCTCCGGGGCGGCAAGGTCAGCGGTGAGGCCCAGGGCAGCCAGTTGCTGTGCCGTCTGCTGTGCCGAAAGGGTCAGGTCGTACTCGTAATGGTCGGCGGCAAGGTCGGTGCTGCTGTCCACCGAGACGAGGTAGGGCAGGGCGGTGCCCCAGACGTTTTCGCTGGCCTCGGTGCGGCCGTTGGAGATGGCAAAGTAGCTGGCACAGGCAGGGGCACCGTCGCAGAGCAGTACGGTATGTTCCACCTCGTCCACCAGCGCGGCCAGACGGGCATAGTTGGTCTCATAGGCAGTGCCCCAGTAGCTGCGCAGCACCGGGTCAGTCAGGCAGCCCTGCCGTCGTGCCGGGTCGGCCGTCAGCCAGCCGATACTGTCCGGTGCGGTATGGTCGCGGCAGTACAGCGCGTAGCTGTGGGCGGCAACGACCTGTGCCTTGAGGGCCTCGTCCGGCCAGCTCACCGGCATTTCGGCCGCTACCGCGCCGATGAGATATTCCCGGCGGGACAACTCCAGCACCTGCCCGGTGGAGGCATCCTGAATCAAGGAACCGGTCCGCGTCACCGGCGTAGGCAGCGGAGATTTCCGGGGCGGAAGCAGTGCTCTCCGGTGACGAAAGCGGAAGGCGGACCGTGGAAACGGCAGGCCCCAGCACCGCGCGGGTGAGGTGGTAGGCGGCCAGAGGCAGGGCGCATCAAGCACCAGGAGCAGGGTACACAGCAGCAGAAATGCTTTTTCATAACGGGATCTCCCTTGCAGCGTAAAAAGATTCTGTCTCCAGTATAAAAGACCTGCCTGCAAAACCCTGCGAAAAAACGTTGCCCGCAAAAATGAAAGTCGTTTGGCACGGGCCGGTGAGAAGTGAACACATTGCGCTTGAATTTACTGCACAAAAGCGATAATATAAGATTATGTCCATCAGTGAGGATGGCAGGAAAGTATGGGAAAGTAAAAAATAGGAACCGGAAGAAAGGAGAGATCCCCGTGAATTTTGCACATGCAGAAGTGGCGACCCTGGACCCCACCACGATGCGGACCCTGTGCGAGGAGTACATTGCCAACAACTACATCGACCCCGAGACCAGTGAGCGTCTGGGCGTCAAGCGCGGTCTGCGCAACCCGGACGGCACCGGCGTGCTGGCCGGCCTGACCAACGTGTGTGACGTTGTGGGCTATAAAAAGGATCAGGAAGGCCATGTGATCCCCACTCCCGGCAAGCTGATCTACCGAGGCGTCAACATCAACGAGATCGTGGAGGAGGCCTACCGCAACGACCGCTTCGTGTTTGAGGAAGTGATCTGGCTGCTGCTGTTCGGCAGTCTGCCCACCCAGGAACAGCTGGACGATTTCTGCGAGATCCTGGCAGAGCACCGCGCCCTGCCGGAAGGCTTCATGGACACCATGAATGCCCCCTCGCCCAATATCATGAATAAGCTGCAGCGCTGTGTGCTGGGCCTGTACTCCTACGACGAGCACGCCGAGGACCTGACCCTGGAAAATATCCTGAACCAGAGCATCAACCTGATCGCCAGCATGCCCACCATGATGGTGAACGCTTATCAGATGAAACGCCGCTACTACGACAAGCAGAGTATGTTCTTCCATCTGCCCAAGCCGGGCCAGAGCACCGCAGAGCATATCCTGAGCACCTACCGGCCGGACCAGAAGTTCACCCACGAGGAAGCAAAGCTGCTGGATATGTGTCTGCTGGTGCATGCGGACCACGGCGGCGGCAACTGCTCCACCTTTACCACCCGTGTGCTGTCCTCCTCGGGCACCGACACCTATTCGGCCATTGCGGCAGGCATCGGTGCCTTGAAGGGCCCCAAGCACGGCGGTGCCAACCTGATGGTGAACCGCCAGCTCCAGGACATCCTGAAGCATGTGGAAAACCCGGAGGATGACGATGAGGTACGGGAGTATATGCGCCGCATCCTGCGCAAGCAGGCCGGTGACGGCTCCGGTCTGATCTACGGCATGGGCCACGCAGTGTACACCATCAGCGACCCCGTGAGGTGATCCTGAAGCAGCGTGCCCGCCACCTGGCCTACGAAAAGGGCTTTGAGGAAGAGTACAACATGCTGTGTAGCATCGAGCGGCTGGCCCCCGGCATCTTTGCCGAGGAAAAGGGCAGCACCAAGCCGGTGTGTGCCAACGTGGACCTGTTCAGCGGCCTGATCTACAATATGCTGGGCATTTCCGAGGATCTCTACACCCCCTGTTTGCCATTGCCCGTGTGCCCGGCTGGTGTGCACACCGCGTGGAAGAGGTGGTATTCGCCAACCGCATCATCCGCCCGGCCTACAAGTATCTGGGCGTGCGCCAGAAATACAAGCCGATCGAGGAACGCTGATGAACTCATTGATTTTGCTTTCGATTCTCCTGTCCGCTGCGCTGGGCATCGCCCGCGGGGCAGATCTTGCCTTTGGTACCGATGCCGTGACCGGGCTGTGTACGGTCGGCTCGGTGTGGTGGCGCTATGCGGCATTGGGCGCGGTGGTGCTGGCCGCAGTGCTCATCGGTCGGCACTGCGCCGGAAAAGCCGAGACGGTCCGCAGCCGTCAGCCTCTGGCCGGAGTGCTGGCCTTTGCCGGAGCGGTGTGCTTTCTGACGGCTGCCGGTGCGCAGCTGGCGGTGGGCCTGTCGGCAACGAGCAGCTTCGTGCGGTCCATTCTGGAGTGCATCTGCGCGGTGTGGCTCAGCACGCTGGGCCGCTGCTGGCTTACCTCTTCCGGCTGGAAAAAAGCCTACGGGCGGGCTGTATCTGGCGGTGGCGGGCAGTGTGCTGTTCTACTGGAACGTGCTGATGCGCTTTATGGAGAACAGCTCCAGCTGGCACCGGGTGGCCCCCACCGCAGCGGTGTGGCAGGCGCTGGCAGCACTGTTGCTGCTGAGCAGCCTTGCCCGGGCGCTGTACCTGCCAAAGCCGGAAAACGGCCGCACCCTGTGCGCCGCCGGTCTGGCAGCACTCTGCCTGTGCCTGTGCTGGGAGCTGCCCCATGCAGCGGTCCTGGCGGTTGGAGCAGCGGCAGAACCGGCCCTGCTGCCGGAGCTGTTTGCCGCGCTGGCACTGTGCTGCGTGGGAGCGCTGGGCGGCGTGTGCGCCGCAGCCTGCGCACGGCGTCCGGAGTGACGAAAACACCGCCCGTGCTCTTGGTGTAATTGCCCAAAACGGGAAAGGGAAATTCGATAAAAATCGTACAAAAGCAAAAAATGATAGAAATGTCTTGTTAATTTTTTGGCAGGCACTTGAAAGTTTCTGCATTTTGGTCTAAAATAAAGATACCGTGATTTATCCATTTTAGGGTAAAAACAATTAGGAGGTACTATTAACATGGCTGTTAGAGTTGCTATCAATGGTTTCGGTCGCATTGGCCGTCTGGCTTTCCGTCAGATGTTCGACGCTGAGGGCTATGAGGTTGTTGCAATCAACGATCTGACCAGCCCCAAGATGCTGGCTCACCTGCTGAAGTACGATACTGCTCAGGGTTCTTTCTGCGGCAAGATCGGCGAGGGCAAGCACACCGTCGAGGCTACCGAGGACTCCATCATCGTGGACGGCAAGGAGATCAAGATCTACGCTGTTAAGGACGCAAAGGACGCTCCCTGGGGCGAGCTGGACGTCGATGTCGTTCTGGAGTGCACCGGCTTCTACACCAGCAAGGAGAAGAGCATGGCTCACATCCAGGCTGGCGCTAAGAAGGTCGTTATCTCTGCTCCCGCAGGCAAGGACCTGAAGACCATCGTCTACTCCGTCAACGAGAAGACCCTGACCAAGGACGACCAGGTCATTTCCGCTGCTTCCTGCACCACCAACTGCCTGGCTCCCATGGCTGACACCCTGAACAAGACCTATCCCATCGTTTCCGGCATCATGACCACCGTTCATGCTTACACCGGCGACCAGATGATCCTGGATGGTCCTCAGCGCAAGGGCGACCTGCGCCGTGCTCGTGCTGGCGCACAGAACATCGTTCCCAACACCACCGGCGCTGCTAAGGCAATCGGCCTGGTCATCCCTGAGCTGAACGGCAAGCTGATCGGCTCTGCTCAGCGTGTGCCCGTTCCCACCGGTTCTACCACCATCCTGGTTGCCGTTGTCAAGGGTAAGGACGTTACCGTTGAGTCCATCAACGCTGCCATGAAGGCTGCTACTTCTGAGTCCTTCGGCTACAACGAGGATCCGATCGTCTCCTCCGACGTCATCGGCATGCGTTACGGCTCTCTGTTCGACGCTACCCAGACCATGGTCGCTAAGATCGACGACGACACCTACCAGGTCCAGGTCGTGTCTTGGTACGACAACGAGAACTCTTACACTTCTCAGATGGTTCGTACCATTAAGTACTTCGCTGAGAACTGCTAATGACGTTCTGCCGTTAAAAATCGCCTGATTTGTCTACCGAGGTTTGTCTTGCTCAACTACGAACAAGCTTGACTTGGTACGACAACCATATCTAGGAATTTTTCGCCCTTCTTTTTGTGGTCCGCCGCAAAAGGAAGGGTGTTTTTTTATGTGTTTGGAGGAGCTCCGGGACGAATTTTTGTATGACTGTGAATGCCGCCACCTGGCAAAGGGGTCTCTGCGGAATTATCGGGCATCTACCCGGTTCTTGCTGGAATTTCTGGAACGAACGCAGATCACGGAACTGGAGGATGTGCGTCCACGGCACCTTCGGGACCTGATGAAGGAAAAGCAGGATGCAGGCAATACGCCCCGGTACATCAACGATCTGCTGAAGGTCTGGCGCACTTGGTTCAATTATCTGGTGGAGGAGGGCTATTTGGAGGAGCGAGATAACCCAGCCAAAAAGGTAAAGCCACTGCGGCAGCCCCGGACCATCATTGATACCTTTACCGCAGCAGAAATGAAGCGGATGCTCCAGTTCTACGACGGCAAGGACTTTCTGGAGGTGCGGAACAAGACCATCATCATGCTGCTGTTTGACACAGGAATGCGCTGTAACGAGATGATCCTGATGGAGCCGGAGGACATCAAACCGGATTACATTCTGGTGAAGCATGGCAAGGGCGGCAAGGAGCGTGTGGTGCCGAAATCTCCGGCACTGTCCAAGCAGCTCATCAAATACTGTGCGCTCCGGGATGGCTACCGGAAAGAATGCCCCACCTGCCACAGGAACCTTTTCCTCAGCAAAACAGGCAAGCCCCTTACGGATGAAGCGGTTGCTCGGATGCTGAAGCACGCTGCAGAGGAAGTGGGAGTCTCCTCCTCGGTACGGGTCAGCCCCCACACCTGCCGCCATACCTTCGCTCAGATGCAGATGAAGACTGGCCTGGATCTGTATAGTGGCTCTCGCCTGATGGGGCACGTTAATATCATGATCACCCAGCGGTATCTGTTGGGCATCAAGGATAAGGACATCGTGGACCGGGGCACCCAGACCAGCCCCTTGATGAACCTGTAAAAGAATAGAAGATCGTGTGCTTGGGAGCAGTTCCGCCGGATATGGTGGAGCTGCTTTTTTGATAGATGGGCATAAAAATACCCCCATTGCTCTGCGGAGAGAGTAACGGAGGTGTAAGATCAGTCGATTTCTTGGTCTAAAAGTTTGAGGAGTTCGCTGGAACTGGGGGTGGCGTATTGATCGTTGAAGCTGTCTATAAAGACAAGATTCGCAAGAGCCTGATTCAACTGATAGACGGCCTTATTGTTGGAATGCTTCAGCAGGAAGATGAATTGACGCCGCAGATCCCCATCAAACTGATGGGCCCTTATGGTAAGCAGAAGTTTTATGGTGACTTCTTTCCCGAGAGCGTTTAGCCGGTCGAAATTGCACAAAAAGTATCGTATCTTTTGTCACCTATATCAAACGGAATAGAATTGTCCGTTTCAGTGTTGTTAGGAAGATGATTGCCGGTATCTTGTGAATCTTCGGATTCGTGTTCGGGTGGGCGGTGCTTGGAGAGGTCTCCGTTGCTGGATGGAGAATAATGGCTGCCCAAAATCTCGGTTAAGGATAGCTCTCCCGATTCCAGTAGTGCTCCAATGGGTACGTCAAGAGAGTGTGCAATGTCCTCCAGCAGACCGAGGTCGAACCGATCGGTGTTGCGATTCACCATATTATACAAGGTGGTATAGGGGATGCCGACCATGCGGCTGAGTTCTTTGATGGAAATCCTCTTGGCTTCTGCAATCGTCTTGATGTTCTGACCGACGCGCATTTCGAAACACTCCTTTCTAATAGATGTATATATAATACTACGAAATTCTAAAATGTCAATATTGACAGAAAGAGAAAATGAATAAAAACCAAGAACAAGAATTGGCGACACTAACAAATTCTCAATTTGGATAGTTATTTTTGAAAAAAGTTCTTGACATGGGTACTAATTGGGAGTATACTTACGCTGCGTGGATGACCGATATGAGAATCTCGCAAGAGTCCATTTCGGACCAACTTTTTAAGAAAGGAGATGCCATCATGGGGAGAGGGCTGAATCTGTACCCGAGGACGAGGTAGCGAGGTGTTGCCTCCGCAAGGACTACACGGGATGTGCTGCTGCAGCTAAAATCCCATAGCCCTGATGGGTGATTGGCTGGACTGATTCCTGGGTCACTGGGGGCAGGCGGCTAGACCGTCTCAAAATACAATAAAGGAGGGATTACAGGATGGATAGCTCATAGGGACTGGGCCGTATATCGCCTGAAAAAACAATGGAAAAAAATAGTGGAGGTATATTATGCTAAAGATTTTTGACAACTACTATCTGGACGCAAGCAGTGTGTGCTATATGCTGAAAAAAGCTCATGTGAAAGGTGACGGCAAGCTGGAGTACGATGCCTGTACCTACCACACCAGACTGGCGGAGGCACTGGCGGAAGCTGTGCGGCGTGGGCTCCGAGGGGGTCGCAAGCGAGAAGCTGACGGAGTGGGAGCAGCTGTGCGGCGAATTCTGGCGGCTGAAGAGTGAGGTCCAGGGGCTGCTGGAGTCTATCAGCCCTGCAGACAAGGCTCTGGACCTGGCGCTGAAGAACGGAAACAATTGTGCATAAATGGGAGGGACTGTATGCCAGAACTTTACTTTAATGATGCGAATCTTCTGCCCGAGAGCTGTGAAGAGGAGCAGTATGCAGAGGCGGTACTCAACGACATTCTGGCTGGAAAAACGGCCAACACGGAGATGTGCATCCTGCCCTGCTTTTACCATGCGCCCATGTGCAAGGGGATGCTGATCAATCTGGACGACGGCACAACGCTGCGGATCGAGCCTTTCTTGAATAAGGAGGGAGAGCCGGAGCTGCTGATCGGATGTGTGACAGAGGAGACTGTCGAGGAGGTGTACCAGAGGGTCTCGAATTACGATTTTGATGAGCCATGTGCTGGTAGTATGCCATCGTAAACAAAAAAATGCCTGACCCATGCAAGGCGTTTATCGGTAAAAACCTGTGATAAAGGTGGGCAACAGCTATCGAATCGCCTACGAAGGGCTGATGGAATGGCTCAAGGCGCAGAAGGTCAATAACACCCCGGAAGGTGCTACATAAAAAAGGAGATTAAAATGATCTTTTTAAAGGATGTATTTCAGACAACTGACGAGATCAAGCAGAACGAAGAGAAGTTCAAAAGTGCTGTGGAGGCAAGCTTTCATCAGCTGGATACGCTTGTTCGACCGTATCTGAGCGAAGCACAGAACGAGACCCTATCTGAAATTCTGGAAAGGCTGGTCGCATCCGTTGCCGAGCACTCGTTCCAAATCGGCTACAGCAGTGCCATGCAGACGTTTGCAGAAGCGGCGGCAGCACTCGAGGCAGGGGCCCATGTGCAACAGTAAAACAAAAACCGCCTTACCTGCGCCAACAGGTAAAGCGGCTATAGGGACGGAATGATGTGTGATGTCCATTCTCATTCCTATAATATCACAGAACAAGGCGTTTGAACAGAGATTTTTTATGGGCAGGCGCATACAAACCGGCGCATGGTCTGGCAAGATGGCTGGGCTGTGCGCCTTATTATTATAGGAGGACCAGACGCAATGAAGACGGCTATAGAGAAACCAGTGACGCCTGGCGGTGTCTTTGATCATCTGATGGTGCCCCAGGGGACGAGCCGGAATTTCACCCCTCCAAGGACCCAAAGACGATGACCATGCAGGAGTTCTTAGAGGAGGTAGACAGATTTCTGTGCTGGAATAGGATGACCCCAGAGGAGAAGAGGGCGGAGCAGGAGGCACAGAGGGCGGCCAGCCACGCCACGGAGCAAGCCGCCGGGGATATCCCCTGTACTATGAGACCGGAGAGGGTGCCAGACACCCCACAGGACACGGTATGGGAGGACTTGACGGATGCTCCACAGGACGTTGTGCGAGCTGATGTGTTGGACACCTCAATGGACGGTATGTTGGAGGCTGTGCCGAGCAACGGTGCACCAGAAAGAGCTGCAGACACGATGCCAGACGATGTCCCGGACGCCACAGAGGGAAATGTGCCAGGGAGGGAAGCAGATACTGTGCCGGATGGCCCACCGGACGATCTCCCAGACACTGTAGAGGGGAACATGCCGGATGTGGTAGGAGCCTTGACAGCACAGGAAAAGGCGGGAAATGAAACCGTACAGGGTGTGCCAGAGGTGGAGGTGGTGCCCCCGGAAGCAATTGTGCCATTAGGACAGACAGGAGAGGACGCCCCGGCGGCGGAGGAACGGTGGGCGTATGCCTCGGAGCTGATCGGTGATGCGTTCCAGCATTGGGGAAATGGAAGAGTCCTTCTGGATATGGGGACCGGACGGGGCAAGAGTGAATTGGTTATCCGGAAGATGGCTGGATGGGCGGTTGATCAATTTTGGAGGAAAATTGTGACAACCGGATCCTTATGCGTCTAGTTCTTCTGTATACGGCAGCAATAAAAAAGTGCCGTACAGTACGGATGATAAGGTCGATAACCCGGTATCGCTGTATGCAGCAACCAAGAAGTCCAATGAACTGATGGCTCATGCCTACTCGAAGCTGTATAACATTCCTTCCACTGGTTTGAGATTCTTCACAGTATATGGCCCTGCTGGTCGCCCTGATATGGCTTACTTTGGCTTTACTAACAAACTGTTGAAAGGCGAAACAATTCAGATTTTCAACTACGGTAACTGCAAGCGCGACTTTACTCATGTGGATGATATTGTCGAGGGCGTTGTCCGCGTAATGCAGGGCGCGCCGGAACGTGAAAACGGGGAAGATGGTCTGCCAGTTCCTCCGTATGCGGTTTATAACATCGGCAACCAGAACCCGGAAAATTTGCTGGACTTCGTACAGATTTTGCAGGAAGAATTGATCCGTGCAGGTGTTCTGCCAGAAGATTACGATTTCTAGGCTCACAAGGAGCTGGTTCCGATGCAGCCGGGTGATGTGCCTGTGACCTATGCAGATACCAGTGCGTTGGAGCGTGACTTCGGATATAAGCCCTCTACCAGTTTGCGCGAGGGTTTGCGGAAGTTCGCTGAGTGGTACGCAAAGTTCTACAAATAATGAAGAATAGGAAAATAAACCGATGAAGTGTGTTGAGGTTTACAAGGAATTATATCATCAGGAGCCGTTTGATGTGGCGTTCTGCCCGTACCGTATCAGTCCGCTTGGAGCACATATCGACCATCAGTACGGAAAAATCAACGGTCTGGCAATCGACAAGGGAATCCACATGGCCTATCACCCGAAACAGAATGGTGTGGTGGAGCTGCAGTCGCTGAACTTCCCGAAGCGTGCCCAGTTCTTTGTAAATGCAGTGCCGGAAGAAAAGCAGGGAGACTGGGCTGATCATCTGCGTGGTGCGGCAAAGATGCTGGGAGAAAAGTACCGCCTGAAAGTTGGTCTGTCGGGCATCATCGAGGGTAGTCTGCCGATTGGCGGTTTGTCCTCGTCGGCTTCGGTCATTATTTGCTTTTTGTCTGCATTGTGTAAAGTGAACGGAATCCATCTGGAGCCGATGGAGATGATTCTCACGGCAAAGGCGGCGGAAAACCAATATGTTGGTGTCTCCTGCGGAAAACTCGACCAGAGTTGCGAGGTACTTTCTAAGAAAAATCACTTGCTATACCTTGACACGAAAGACGATAGCTAAGTATACAAGGGAGAAAGTAATAATGAAGGAGTTTAAAGATTTGAAAATTGCCGTGGCCGGTACGGGATATGTTTAAGCACCGCTCGGTAAGAAAATTGCATCAATTTATCTCAGAAGAAGGAAAGTGGAAAATTACACTTGCAAAGAATCAACTTGCCATTTCGACCTTAAAGTATGAACAGTGGGAAGATATGATGAGACGATTTGAACAACCCTTGAAAGTGTTTAGTGAAGTATATGATCAATCCTATTTTGAACGTGTTGGATTAAGATATGTGGATGCCATAAAGCGTTCAGAACTTGGACTTGAGGGCGTAGAATGGAAAGAGCTTATTAAACCTCACTTGTTAGGATGCTTAAACTTTTCACGAGAAGAAGTGGAAAAGGTTAATTTGAATACTTTGAGAGCAGAAATTGTGATGGATGGAATATCTGTTAGAATATCTTCTGGTTTAGGGGTCATTAATACCGATAACAAAGAACCGGATAATGCATTCATTTTGGATTGTGAGTATTACCAAGTTGGAAAACTTAACATGGATGAAATTGGTGAAGTAGCAGAAGGCTTACACCAAAAGTCAACAGATTTTTTAGAAAATCAATTACTCGAAAACTTCATGAAGCAATGGAGCCACAAGAGTTGAAATAAAAATGGAAAATAATTATTTTATAAAAACAAATTCGATGGTTGAAAAGAAAAGTTATTTGAGTCAACCAAATATAAGTCCTGTACAGGATATATACACAATGGGTATCGAATCAGAAGTTGATATATTTTCAGATATTCCATTATCACTTTTTTCCGAAACGGCTGGTAGACAGATATCAAGCGTAATGACAAAATTTAAAAGAGAGTATATTCGCTATATTTGTCAAAAAGAATCAGCCTTTGTTATGCCTAAATTAAGATATTATGAGGATGAAGAAGGTGCATTAGTCGTACAGTTGGCATCTTCATGGAAAAGCGGAAATGCCTCTTTGTACTTTGCGTTTGAGAAAGATGAGGATGAAAGTAGTTTTGGCATGGTTTGGAATGATGATTTGAAAAAGAATTTTGAATCGAGGAGTGGAAATATTGTTTTAAATAATATTGATGAAATTATACATGAGGTGTTGGATTTTATTTTTAGAGTGTACTGAGTATGAAAAATAACGAAGAGATTTATCCACAAAAGATGCTCCGTGGAATTTCTTCAAAAATTTTATTGTTGAAGGAATTTTGACGGAAGATGTATTTAATTTGGACCCGGTTCGAGAAGATGGATACTGTGAAATATCGGTTACGTGGTATGACAATCAAGAAGCGTTTGATGTCATAATGTCACAAAAAAGCGATAGACGTGACGAGATACAGTTTCAAGCAGGAGCGGCAGAGTTGGATAGGGTAGAAATTGTTACTAAAATGAAGGTGCATTTTTTATCGAAGAACTTGAGCTATGAGAGACGACCGACGGCTAATAACCAGTATCATGGTAATTTGCTTGTTAAGAATAGCTTATCCAAACAAATTAAAAGACTCATAAAATGTGGTCTGGCAACATTTGCAAATAATAAAATTTATACGAATCCTAACGTGTAATCTGCATAAGAAAATATAAATGAAAAGAGGTTATCACCTATGCCCAGAACCAAAGGCAGCAAGAATAAGCCCAAAACTGTGGCTGCTGATTTTGCAACGCAGCTTGCAGAAAAGCAGTCTGCAAAGGAAGCACTCTCTGCTGAGATTGCATCCATCATCGCCAACATTGACACTTTGAAGGCTGATCTGAAAGAGAAGAAGTCTGCTCTGAAGAAGGCCGAAAAAGAAGTGGCAATGCTAGAAGCGAAGAAGGCAAAGGCAGATGCTAAAGCAGCTGAAGAAGCTAAGAAGACAGAAGCCGAAGCAGTGCTGAAGAAGCTGCTGGCAAGCGGGATGAGTGCAGACGAGATTTTGGAAAAGCTGAAATAAACAAGAACTTAAGAAAAATAAATGCCGTGTGGACAAACTGAACTCCAGGAGTTCGCACGGTATTTTTTGAAGATTGCCGTATAGTTTATAACGAAAATAAAAGAAGAACAAAATTAAAAGAAACGGAGTGAAAAAAAATGAATTTACCAAAAATACATCATATTGCAATCATCGTATCTGACTACGAAGCAGCTAAGGATTTCTATGTAAACAAACTGGGATTCTCTGTCATCAGAGAAAACTATCGCCCAGAGCGTAAAGACTGGAAGCTGGATCTTCGTGTTAACGAACACACGGAACTGGAGATTTTCGCTGAGGAAACCCCGCCGAAGCGTGTGAACCGCCCGGAGGCCTGTGGTCTACGCCATCTCGCATTCTGCGTTGATAACGTGGAACAGACTATGAATGAGCTGGCAGAGGCTGGAATTGAATGTGAACCGATTCGTGTGGATAGTTATACCGGCAAAAAGATGACTTTCTTCCACGACCCGGATGGCCTGCCGCTGGAGTTGCATGAATAATCATGGGCGAGAAAATACCATATAAAGCCAGAAATCCGGGCGGTGGTCGAAAGAAGTTGAAGCCTGAGTATAATGCCGGGAAAAATTTGAAAGAGCAGATGGACGCTGCAGTAATACTTTATAAGGACGGTATGACGCTCCAATCCATTGCTGACGCCCTGTCCCTCAACCCCATCAAGGTCCGGAAGCTGCTCATCACAGCCGGGATCTATGAATCAGACATAGCGAAGATGGTGCAGCGTACCTTAATAATTACAAAGAGTCCCAGAGTTACAAGGATGCAGTTCTCTCCACCGCATCAGCCCTTAAGTTGTCCAAAGCCTCCGTCACCTCATACCTGCCATACGAAAAGGGCGTGTACTTTCCAAGGGAGGCACCCGTGGAAAAAATCAGCGTGGGAGCAGAGCGGCAGCGGAGATACCGAGCAGTAAGAAAACTGCGAACTGAGCCGACAGAGGAGCATTTGTGGGAAGTGGTCCTGCTTTATTCTGGAGTGCGGTTCAAAACCTATTCCGGTTTACCCTTTACCTATGAAATACGAAAAGGTCGGAATGGGCAATACACAAAAGAGCTTTGGATCGACCGCCGGGAGAATAGTAAAAGCCTGGCATGGAGTTCGGTATTGCTGGCGCTGAACAATATAAAAAAGAGGTGGGATCGGTGGTGGACGGGCCAAAAGTTCTAGGCGACATCCGAGGCGTGACTTACATTTATGGGATGTTCTATCGGTTTGGACTGATCGATATTCCAGAAACGGCGAAGGGGAGGAGTAGGAAACGAGTTGCTGAGGGAACGTCAGAAAACGAAAAACAGTTGAAAGGTGAAAAACGCCGGCTGAAAAGGTGACGCAGCTGGCGGTATGTGGTATACTGGATCGGAAATAATGGCTTCACCGCCAGGAAACTTAAAACGTAATAGGTGATATAGTAATGACAGTTCTCTATATAATTAAGACGTTACTGAGCGATCCGTCATTCAGAGCTACCTTATTGGTTGTGGGTCGAGTGCCTCCTGGGATGCAATAAAGCTCCTGGGCAAAAAGGGTGATGATACGCTTGAAAATCAACTGTATGGGGTGCTGTCAGAAACATTTGAACGATTTGCTGGCTGCATGAACCTTGAATATGACGAGCAACTTGTCATGGACTCCTTTCTGCAGAACATAAACAGTACAGAGGATTTTGGAAACCAGTCTGTGAGCAATAAGATCTTGTCGGATACATTGAACGTTCCGATCGGCAATGAGGAACTAAAACGATGGAACGCTCTTTTTTGTGGAAGTGTGCTCAAAACCAAAATATCAATGGCTCTACAACAAGCTCTCGGCAAATTTTGAAATTGCCAAATTAAAGGATAGAGACTACGGGTGGATGACAGGGTGCATGGAGGGAAACTTCTGCAAGATCCAATGCGAGAAATTACAAAAATTACCGCCCTTGTTTGACGACATCAGAGTAGAACTGGACAAAACGTGTTGGTATACCATCAAGGTCCTGATTTGTGAAATCGTACTAAATGCGAAAGAGCACGGAAAAGCGCAGAAGTGCTTTGTACAGATCACGAAAAACTCCATTGCTATTTTCGACGATGGAACGGAATTTGACCCACAGGAGATGAAGCAACATGAAGAGTGCCGTGGTGGTGCAATGGCATTGCAGGACGTGATGGAGAGCTATCCGGAGATCGTGTTGAACAGTACCTATGCCGATGGATTGAATCGCTTTGAAATGATATTCCCGAATGAGGTTTTTGATGTAAACCAGATGAGCGAAATTGTGATACCGGACTTGTACTACATGAGTGGAGGAATTCAACTGAAGTACCCTGAGGGCAAGTTTCGATATTACTTCATCGATATTGGCGAAATACCAACGGGCCAAAGAGGCGAATTGTTTGCAACATACAGTGGGCTTGCTCTTTTTGTAGAAAAACTTCAGAATGACGTCGAGAAGCTGACAGAGGATAGTGAGATATTTGTGCGTTTTCCAAACGTATCAAGGCCTGACTATAAAAAGGTGTATTCTATGATGGCCCGTGTGCTAGGGGGACGATTGATGCCAGGGAAAATAAAGATCTCGCTGAGCCCGTCCTCGTTGGAAACAGAGACAGAATGAATGAAGGAATCACATAATTTGTCTCATATCGAACAAATATCCTCCTTCTCCCACCGTACCCTTCAAAAACACGTCCGGTGAAATTTCAATCCAAAACCGCCGGGAAAAAAAAGCTGCAAGGGCCACAAACAACCTGCTACACAGCCATCTGGTATCTGCTCACTCCCATAAAATCTACTCCGATATCACCCCTCAAAGCCGCAAGATCACGGACTGAGGAGAGTACCTGGGTAGGGCAGACGCCCCGGCGGAGGCCCCCGGCCCCGGGCTCTCCGGAGGATGATGAATGAGAACATGCGCTATTGTTCGCATAAATATACCACCTGAAAAAGAAATAAGAAAAACTTGAAAATAACGCTGAAACGTGGTATAATAGTGGTACGAACAAGCCGGGTTTGGTACGACAACTGTGCGCTGTGGTACTGTAACTGTTGTTTCAAAATTAGGAACGACTACAAAAAAGTGTGCGAAAAACTAGCGTAGCTACGACGACATCTACCAGGTCCAGGTCGTGTCTTGGTACGACAACGAGAACTCTTACACTTCTCAGATGGTTCGTACCATTAAGTACTTCGCTGAGAACTGCTGATCATAGCTTCTCACTGGAAAGTGCCTGAGGTGAACATACCGGGCTGTGCCGGTTCCGGCATGGCCATGTGAATACGTTGACTTGCACCCTTTTCTCTGCATTCCGTGGAGAAAAGGGTGCTTTTGTTTGTCCGGGTGTGTTTTGATCGGGGCGTATACAGTAGGGGAAGCGTCTGTTCCTGACGGTAAAAATGGTACGGCAGGAGAGAGATGCCGCTCGCAAAAACAGGGATGCATCGTGGTTTGTGCCCGGTTCGGTCAAAATAGACACATTTTGGAACAACCACAGGAAATGTTTGTTAAACAATTATCTATTCTGCGTCCTTGCATTGTACACAGTTTTTGTTTATAATAGTAACAGGCGGGGGCAGGAATGCCCCCTGAAAAGCGAGCGAAACTCTAGTTCAGAAATTAAAACTTGAGAGGAGTTTATTACCATGGGTTTAGGTAAGAAGACGATCGACGATCAGAACTACTGCGGCAAGAAGGTTCTTGTCCGCTGTGATTTCAACGTCCCTATGAAGGACGGCGTCATCACCAACGAGAACCGCATCAATGCGGCTCTGCCCACCATCCAGAAGCTGGTCAATGACGGCGCGAAGGTCATTCTGTGCAGCCATCTGGGCAAACCGAAGAATGGCCCCGAGGCAAAGTTCAGCCTCGCTCCCGTTGCTGTGGCTCTGAGCGCAAAGCTGGGCAAGAACGTTGTCTTTGCTGACGACGACAACGTCGTGGGCGAGAACGCAAAGGCTGCTGTCGCTGCCATGAACAACGGCGACGTCGTCCTGCTGCAGAACACCCGTTTCCGCAAGGAAGAGACCAAGAACCTGCCTGAGTTCTCTCAGGACCTGGCTTCTCTGGCAGACGCATACGTTGACGATGCCTTCGGCAGCTGCCACCGCGCACACTGCTCCACCGCAGGCGTCACCGACTACATCAAGGACACCGCTGTCGGCTACCTGATGGAGAAGGAGATCAAGTACCTCGGCAATGCCGTGAACGATCCCGTCCGTCCCTTCACCGCCATTCTGGGCGGCGCAAAGGTCGCTGATAAGCTGAACGTCATCTCCAACCTGCTGGAGAAGGTGGATACCCTCATCATCGGCGGCGGCATGGCCTATACCTTTATCAAGGCACAGGGCTATGAGGTCGGCAAGAGCCTGTGCGATGACTCCAAGCTGGACTACTGCAAGGAGATGATGGCAAAGGCAAAGGCCAAGGGCGTCAAGCTGCTCCTGCCCGTCGATACCGCCTGCGTCGAGAACTTCCCCGACCCCATCGACGCACCCGTCGAGGTCACCATCGTCCCTGTCACCGCTATCCCGGCTGACAAGGAGGGCTGCGACATCGGCCCCGAGACCATGAAGCTCTTCGCCGACGCTGTCAAGGCTTCCAAGACCGTCGTCTGGAACGGCCCCATGGGCGTCTTCGAGAACCCGACTCTGGCTGCCGGCACTCTGGCCGTTGCCAAGGCGATGGCTGAGAGCGACGCTACCACCGTCATTGGCGGCGGCGACAGCGCAGCAGCTGTCCAGCAGATGGGTCTGGGCGACAAGATGACCCACATCTCTACCGGCGGCGGCGCTTCTCTGGAGTACCTGGAGGGCAAGGAGCTGCCCGGCATCGCAGTCATCCAGAACGCATAATTTTTTCCGGCATCAGGATGGGTGCGGCGGCTGCAACGCCGCCGCATCTTTTATTTATAAAGGTAAATAAAGGAGATAGAGTATCATGGATAAGGCAAAGCGCAAGGCCATTATTGCTGGCAACTGGAAGATGAACAAGACTGCCTCCGAGGCTGCTGTTCTGGTGGATGAGCTCATCCCCGCCGTCAAGGACGCATCCTGCGAGGTCGTCATCTGCACTCCCTATACCGACCTGGTCACTGCTGTGGCAAAGACCAAGGGTACCAACATCCATGTGGGTGCTGAGAACGTTCACTTCGAGAAGTCCGGCGCGTTCACCGGCGAGATCAGCGCGGACATGCTGGTGGATCTGGGCGTGGAGTACGTCATCGTGGGCCACCCGAGCGCCGTCAGTATTCGCAGAGACCGACCAGACCGTCAACAAGCGCGCTCTGGCCGCTCTGAACGCCGGCCTGAAGGTCATCATCTGCGTGGGCGAGAGCCTGCAGCAGCGTGAGGAGGGCGTCACCGAAGAGCTGGTGCGTATGCAGACCAAGATCGCTCTGCGTGACGTGACCGCTGAGCAGATGGCCAACGTGGTGATCGCCTACGAGCCCATCTGGGCCATCGGCACCGGCAAGACTGCTACCGCCGACCAGGCTGAGGAAGTCTGCGCTCAGATCCGCAAGGTCATCGGCGAGGTCTACGGCGAAGCCGTGGCCGAGGCTACCACCGTCCAGTACGGCGGCAGCATGAACGCCAAGAACTGCGAGGAGCTGCTGAGCAAGAAGGACGTGGACGGCGGCCTCATCGGCGGTGCTTCCCTGAAGGCTCCTGACTTTGCTGTCATCGTCAACGCTGCCACCAAGGGCTAAGGGCTGACGAAATTATGCTTTCCAGCGCCCGGCTGCGCCGTAATCCAGCGCTGAGCCGGGCGCTATTTGTTCAAAATTAAAGGAGATTTCATTTTATGGCAAAGAAACCTGTTCTTCTGTGCATCATGGATGGCTTCGGCTGGGTGCCGGGCGAGACCTACGGCAATGCCGTGGTGGCCGCCAAGACCCCCATCTGGATGCTCTGATGGCAAAATATCCCATGACCACCATCGACGCTTCCGGCATGGCTGTCGGTCTGCCCGACGGCCAGATGGGCAACTCCGAGGTGGGTCACACCAATATGGGCGCCGGCCGCATCGTCTACCAGCAGCTCACCCTCATTACCAAGTCCATCAAGGACGGCGAGATGCTCCAGAACCCGGTTCTGGTCAAGAACATGAAGGCTGCCATCGATGCCGGCAAGGCCATCCATCTGATGGGCCTGGTGGGCACCGGCGGCGTCCACAGCCACGTTGACCACTGGTTCGGCGTGCTGGAAATGGCCAAGCACATGGGTGCCAAGGACGTCTACCTGCACTGCATCACCGACGGCCGCGACACCGACCCCCACTCCGGCAAGGGCTTCCTGGCCGACCTGCAGGCCAAGCTGGACGAGCTGGGCATCGGCAAGATCGCCTCTGTCTCCGGCCGTTACTACGCCATGGACCGTGACAATAACTGGGACCGCGAGGAGAAAGGCCTACGCTGCCTTCGTCTACGGCGAGGGCAACCACGCCGCCAACGCGCAGGAGGCCATCGAGGCATCCTACGCCGATGACAAGACCGACGAGTTCGTTCTGCCCTGCGTCACCTGCGAGGGTGGCCGTGTGCAGGACGGCGACACCGTCATCTTCATGAACTTCCGCCCCGACCGCGCCCGTCAGATGACCCGCATCTTCTGCGACGACGCCTTCACCGGCTTCGAGCGCCGCGGCGGCCGCAAGCAGGTCCACTACGTCTGCATGGCCGAGTATGATGCCACCATGCCCAACTGCGAAGTGGCTTACCCGCCGGTGGAGCTGAAGAACGTCCTGGGCCAGTACCTGTCCGAGAACGGCAAGACGCAGCTTCGCATCGCGGAGACGGAAAAATACGCGCACGTGACGTTCTTCTTCAACGGCGGCGTGGAAGCGCCCTACGAGGGCGAGGACCGCTGGGTCATCCCCAGCCCGAAGGTGGCCACCTACGACCTCCAGCCGGGGATGAGCGCCCCCGAAGTGGCTGCCGAATGCGTCAAGCGCATTGAGAGCGGCAAGTACGATGTGGTGATCCTGAACTTCGCCAACTGCGACATGGTGGGCCACACCGGCGTGTTCGACGCTGCCGTCAAGGCCGTCGAGGCTGTGGACACTGCTGTGGACCAGGTGGTCTCTGCCGTGCTGAACGCCGGCGGCTGCGCCTTTATCACTGCGGACCACGGCAATGCCGAAAAGATGATGAACCCGGACGGCACCCCGTTCACCGCCCACACCACCAACGTGGTGCCCTTCGTGGCCG